>Ga0256404_1003124_pt1 | contig 34729 bp, 32 predicted proteins | sample RumenRJG_01DNA_FD_185990 | JGI IMG/M metagenome (GOLD analysis project Ga0256404, IMG submission 185990) | Bovine rumen microbial communities from Lethbridge, Alberta, Canada - RJG_01 | ecosystem: Host-associated > Mammals > Digestive system > Stomach > Rumen | place: Canada: Alberta | collected... | reverse complement strand
TCCAACGTGTCCGAGCTGCAGACTGCGGTGGAGACCCTCCTCGGAAAGGGCGTGGAGGCCCTGTATACCGGAAACGACAACACCATCGCCAGCTCTATGCCCACCTACATCTCCGCGGCCTACCCGAAGCAGATCCCGGTGTACTGCGGTGCCGATTCCATGGTGGCGGACGGCGGGTTCGCCACGGTGGGCGTGAACTACGTGCAGCTGGGCAACCAGGTGGCGGAGATCGTGAAGCGCGTGAAGGCGGGAGAGCAGCCGAAGGACATCCCCTACGAGACCCTGGCCGAGTACGCGAAGTTTGTCAACATGAAGGCTGTGAAGGACTTCGGCGGCGAGTTCCCCGAATCCGCCTACGAGGGCTTTGAGATCCTGGTGGAGGAAGACGGAACCAGCCACTTCAACAAGTGACGGAGTGACGGGGAGACATATGATACTGGAAATGCTGATTTCGGCCATGGGGCAGGGGCTTCTCTACGCGCCCATGGCCCTCGGAGTGTTTATTTCCTTCGGGATCCTGAAGACCCCGGACCTCTCGGTGGAGGGAAGCTTTGTGTTCGGCATGACGGTCTGCGCCCAGACCGCCATCGCCGGGTATCCGTCCCTGGCCCTTGCGGCAGGCCTGCTGGCGGGCGCCGCCGCGGGACTCGTCACCGGGCTCCTGCAGACCAGGCTAAAGATCGAGCCCATCCTCTCCGGCATCCTCACCATGACGGGCCTCTACACGGTGAATTACGCAATCCTGGGGGGCCAGTCGAACCGATATCTGCAGAAAATGACCGTAAACGACCTGGGGGCGGAGGTGCCCTCCCCGGTGAAGACGGTCTACAAGCTGTTCCACGCCTCCTTCGGGGGCGGGATGGATTCCCAGACCTCCGCCTGCCTGCTCTCCGGGCTCCTGGTGCTTCTCACCGCCGCGGTGCTGATCGTGTTCTTCCGGACCAGGCAGGGCATGGCCATCATCGCCACCGGGGACAACGAGGAGATGGTGCGGTCCTCCTCCATCAATGCGGACGCCGCCCGGACCGCCGGCATCATGATCGCCAACGCCCTGGTGGGCCTCTCCGGAGCCATGCTCTGCCAGTACCAGCAGTACGCGGACCTGAACTGCGGCACGGGCATGATGGTCATGGGACTGGCCTCCCTGGTCATCGGCACCACCCTGTTCGGAAAGCGGTCCGTGACCCTGCAGATCCCGGAGGTGGCCGCCGGGTCCCTGATCTACCGGATGATCATCCAGGCCGCCTATAAGATCGACATGCCGAGCTACTGCGTGAAGCTCCTCTCGGTGCTGATCGTCATTGCCGCCCTGGCAGTTCCCCATTTCGCCTCCGGGAGACGGAGGAGAGCCGCCGGGAAAAACGGACAGAAGGGAGGCGCGTCCACATGAGCAGCACCCTTGTACTTGAAAACCTGGTGCGGATCTTCGAGCCGGGAACCGTGAATGAAAAGGTGGCCCTGGACCACCTGTCCCTGTCGGTGCCCGCGGGCCAGTTTGTCACGGTGCTGGGCTCCAACGGCTCCGGGAAATCCACCATGTTCAACCTGATCCTGGGAAACCAGTACCCCGACGAGGGGCGCATCATCCTGGGAGACCGGGAAATCACCCGGATGAAGGACTACCGGCGGGCCTACGACATCGGCTGCCTGTACCAGAACCCGTTGCGGGGGACCGCGCCGAACCTGACCCTGGAGGAGAACCTGGCCCTGGCCTACACAAGGAAGGCATCCCCCTCCTTTTTCGCCCTGAACCGGCGTGACAGCGCCTATTTCCGGGAGGTCCTTTCCCGCCTCGGCATGGGGCTGGAGGACCGGATGAAGACGAAAATGGGCCTCCTCTCGGGCGGACAGCGGCAGGCGGCCTCCCTGGTCATGGCCACCATCGCGGAGCCGGAGCTCCTCCTCTTAGACGAGCACACGGCGGCGCTGGACCCCGGGGCCGCGGAGAAGGTGATGGAGCTGACCCGGAAGATCGTGGAGGAGAAGAAGATCACGACCCTCATGGTCACCCACGACATGGATTACGCCCTGGAATACGGGGAGCGCACCATCCTGCTGGACAGCGGAAAGATCCGCATGGACATCTCCGGAGAGGAGCGAAAGAACATGACGCCGGGGCAGCTGGCGGAGCTGTTCTACAGCCGCACCAGGAGAAGGAAGTCCGGATAAACGGGAAAAACAGAAGATAGGCTTAATCAAAAAAACAGAAGCGATGATCAGTAACCGGATTACTGTTCACAGCTTCTGTTTTTTTTGAGGGCTCAGTTTTAGCATAAAAGGAATGGTCCCAGGCTTTCACCTGAGACCACTCTTTGCTGAGTGCGGGAAATGGGACTTGAACCCACACGACCTACGGCCACTAGATCCTTAGTCTAGCCTGTCTGCCAATTCCAGCATCCCCGCTCAACAGACGAAAGTATAGCACGGTTTGCCCGGACATGCAAGCAGATTTTTTTACTTTCGCCGGTGTGACGAACTGCCGGCGGGACCTGTCTACTATATTGCTGCGGCGGAACCACCGGCGGGGCCTGTCAGTAAATACGTACCTTCGTGATCCGATTCGCCTCCTGCGCACGGACCGCCGTCCGGGCCTGTCTTCTCAATTATGGGGTTTTGTGATAAACTGTCATTACGTTTTCAGACGATTGCAGGCTAGTTGTGCAATGTTCCCAAGAGCCCGCGCCTTGAAATGCGGGCAGAGGAGAGATTCATGACCATTCGGGAAGAACTGGAAAACGAGGAGCGGCGGCGCCTCTCGCCCTACGCGTCTCTCAGCGCGGAGTCCCGGGGGCGGGACAGGGAAGAGCGGGAGGATGATATCCGGCCCGTGTACCAGCGGGACAGGGACCGGATCCTGCACTGCAAGTCCTTCCGGCGCCTGAAGCACAAGACCCAGGTGTTCCTGGCCCCGGAGGGGGACCACTACCGCACCCGCCTCACCCACACCCTGGAGGTCTCCCAGATCGCCAGGACCATATCCAGGTCCCTGCACTTAAACGAGGACCTGACGGAGGCCATCGCCCTGGGCCACGACCTGGGCCACACCCCCTTCGGCCACGCCGGGGAGCGGGTGCTGAACCGCATCTGCCCCGAGGGCTTCCGCCACGCGGACCAGAGCGTGCGCACGGTGGAATTCCTGGAAAAGAACGGGCGGGGCCTGAACCTCACCTGGGAGGTGCGGGACGGCATCCGGAACCACGGGACCTCCCGCATGCCGTCCACGCTGGAGGGCAAGGTAGTGCGGCTCGCCGACAAGATCGCCTACATCAACCACGACATCGACGACTCCCTGCGTGCCGGCATCTTCCGCGAGGAAGACATCCCGGCCGAGTTCACGGAGGTCCTGGGCCACAGCGTCCGGGACAGGCTGAACACCCTGATCCTGGACGTGATCAGCCACAGCCGGAACAAGCCGGAGATCGGCATGTCGGAAAAGATCTATGAAACGGCCATGCGCCTCCGGGCCTGGCTGTTCGAGAACGTGTACCGCAACAGTGTTCCCAAGGCGGAGGAGGGAAAAGCGGAAGAGATGATCGCCCTCCTGTACCGCTACTACGAGGAGCACCCGGGAGAGCTGCCCGATGAGTACCGGTATTATATGGATGCCTGCGGCCAGGGACTGTCGAGGACGGTCTGCGACTTTATCGCGGGCATGAGCGACCAGTACGCCATACGGACCTTTGAGGCCTGCTTCGTGCCGAAGGGCTGGGGCGTCTGATCCGGAAAAAGGAGAATCTGTTGTACTATTCTGATGATGTCCTGGAGCAGGTCCGCTCCGGAAACGACATTGTGGATGTGGTCTCATCCTACGTAAAGCTGAAGCGGAAGGGCTCCAGCTGGTTCGGGCTGTGCCCCTTCCACAGCGAGAAAACCGGGTCCTTCTCAGTGAATCCCTCCCGTCAGACCTACCACTGCTTCGGCTGCGGGGCGGGGGGAAACGTCATTTCCTTTATCATGCAGTACGAGAACTACAGCTTCCAGGAGGCCGTCCAGTACCTGGCGAAGCGGGCGGGCATCAGCCTCCCGGAGAGGCAGGCCACGCCGGAGGAGAAGCGGGAGCAGAGCCGGAAGAACACCCTCCTGGACATGCACAAGGCGGCGGCCATCCACTACTACCGGCTGCTCTACTCGGAGGAGGGGCGCTACGGCTACCAGTACTTCCGGGGCAGGGGGCTGACAGACGAGACCATACGCCGCTTCGGCCTGGGCTACTCCAGCAGGAAGCCCGGGGAGCTGTACCGCTTCCTGAAGCAGCAGGGCTTCCAGGACAGCCTCCTGAAGGAGAGCGGCCTGGTGACTATCGAGGAGCGGGGGGCCAGGGACAAGTTCTGGAACCGGGTGATGTTCCCCATCCTGGACCTGAACAGCCGGGTGATCGGCTTCGGCGGCCGGGTCCTGGGGGACGGGGAGCCGAAATACCTGAACTCCCCCGAGACGCCCCTGTTCGACAAGAGCCGGAACCTCTACGGCCTGAATTACGCCAAGAGCTCCCGGAAACCATACTTCCTCCTCTGCGAGGGCTACATGGACGTGATCTCCCTGCACCAGGCGGGCTTCACCAACGCGGTGGCCTCCCTGGGCACGGCCCTGACGCCGCAGCACTGCCTTCTCCTGAAGCGGTACGTGAAGGAGGTCATCCTGACCTACGACTCCGACGGCGCCGGCGTGAAGGCCGCCCGGCGGGCCATCCCGCTGCTCCGGGGAGCCGGCATCACCCCCAGGGTGCTCTCCATGAAGCCCTGCAAGGACCCGGACGAATTCATCAAGAAGCTGGGGGCGGAGGCCTACGAGGAGCGGATCAACGGCGCCCGGAACGCCTTCCTCTGGGAGGCGGACGAAGAGGCCAAGGGGTTCCGCATGGAGGACCCGGCCGAGAAGACGGCCTGGTACCGGCGGCTCGCGGAGATGCTCACCGTCTTCACGGAGCCCCTGGAGCGGGAAAACTACTTAAAGGCGGTCTGCCGGGAGCACGGCATCCCGGAGGAGGAGCTCCGGTCCCTGGTGAACCGGACCGGGGCGGCCAGGGGATACAGCTCCGCCGCGGACTACAGCCGCTATGAGGGGAGCGGGGCAGAGGAGCGCGGCCCAGCCAGAAAGCCCGGAAAGAAGCCGGAGGACGCGCTTTTAAAGAGCCAGCGGCTCTGCCTCACGCTTCTCTCGGAGGATCCGGCGCTCTACTTAAGGACCAGGAAATGGATCGGGGCAGAGGACTTCCCGGACGAATTCTACCGGGAACTGGCGGAGCGGCTGTTTCCCGCCTTTGAGAGCGGGAGCTTCCATCCGGCGGCCATCCTGGACCTCTACGCCGATGAGCCGGAGAGGCTTAAGAAGGCCGCGGAGGTGCTTCACGGGGAGGATGCTTCCCGCCCCGGCTCCTTCCGGGGAGACGAGGAGCGCCTGAGGGCCTTGACGGACTGCGTGAGGAGGCTCAAGGCGGAGGCCCTGGACAGGAAGGCCGGAGAGGCGGACCTGTCAGACACCGGCATTTTGCAGCAGCTTCTGCGGGAGAAGTCGGCCCTGCAGAAGCTGAAACTCTAAGGTAACTGTTCAGGACCCTCCGGGAAACAGAGTTCAGTTTTTTGCGAATGAAGTGTGGGGCGGTCCTAACAGTTATACTCTAATGAATCAAACGAGCTGGGAGGTGCGTTCATGACTGAGATGACACCGGAACTGTTGGCCCTGGAAGAAAAGATGAAGCCCCTGCTTGAGGAGGCTTCCAAGAAGCGGGGCGTCATCAGCAGCGAGGAGCTGATGAACCATTTCCGCGGGGAGAATCTCTCTCCGGAGCAGATGGACCACATCTACGAATTCCTGGACGCCCACAAGGTGGATGTCCTGAATACCGACGACTCCGAGGAGCTCTCTCCGGATTTCTTCCAGGAGGAAAAAGAAGGCGATGCTGAAGAGGGCGGCCTCGATGAAGGAGAGGGAGAGGAACAGACGGACCTCTCGGTGCCGGACGGCGTGCGCCTGGACGACCCGGTGCGCATGTACCTGAAGGAGATCGGAAAGATCCCCCTCTTAAACGCGGAACAGGAGCAGATCCTGGCCCAGAAGATCATCCTCGGCAACGAGGAGGAGGCCACGGAGGCGAAGAAGCGCCTGGCGGAGTCCAACCTCCGCCTGGTGGTCAGCATCGCCAAGCGGTACCTGGGCAGGGGCATGCAGTTCCTGGACCTGATCCAGGAGGGAAACCTGGGCCTCTTAAAGGCCGTGGACAAGTTTGACTACACCAAGGGCTTCAAGTTCTCCACCTACGCCACCTGGTGGATCCGCCAGTCCATCACCCGCTCCATCGCGGACCAGGCCCGGACCATCCGCATTCCGGTCCACATGGTGGAGACCATCAACCGCCTGGTGAGAACGGAGCGGCAGATGCTGCAGGAGCTGGGCCGTGAACCCACCCCGGAGGAGCTGGCCGAGCGGCTCAACACCCCGGTTTCCCGGGTGCGGGACATCATCCAGATTTCTCAGGAGCCGGTGTCCTTTGAGACCCCCATCGGCGAGGAGGAGGACTCCCATCTCGGGGACTTCATCCAGGACGACAACAGCCAGGTGCCGGTGGACGCGGCGGCGGAGCGGCTGCTGCACGAGCAGCTCATGAACGTCATCGGCCAGCTCTCGGACCGGGAGCAGAAGGTGCTGCTGTACCGCTTCGGCCTTTTGGACGGGAAGCCCCGCACCCTGGAGGAGGTGGGGCGCATGTTCAACGTGACCCGGGAGCGGATCCGCCAGATCGAGGCGAAGGCCCTCCGGAAGCTGCGCCATCCCAGCCGGTCCAGACAGCTGAAGGACTACCTGGAGTGAGGGGCCCGGTGCTGTCGGCCCGCCTGAAGCGGCTGTCGGAGCTGGTGCCGCGGGGACTCCGCCTGGCAGATATCGGCACGGACCACGGCTTCATCCCGGCGGCCCTCCTTTTGGAGAACCGGGTGCCCTTCGCCTACGCCTGCGATGTGGCCCCCGGCCCCCTGAAGCGTGCTGAGGAGCACCTCAGGGCCTGCGGGGTCCTGGACCGGGCCCGGCTATGCCTCTCTGACGGGCTCGCGGGGCTCACGCCGGGGGAGCCGGAGAGTGTACTGATCGCCGGCATGGGGGGCCCCCTCATGCGGGAGATCCTGACCCGGGCCCTGGCCGTCCGGAACGGGAAGGGAGAGGGCTTCCTTGACACCGTAAAGGAGTGGATCCTCTCGCCCCACACCGAGGCCGAGACTGTCCGGGAGTTCCTTATGGAGAACGGCCTCCGGCTGGTCCACGAGGAGCTGCTTTTTGATGAAGGAAAGCGCTACCTCATCATGAAAGTCGTGCCGGGAGACGGAGAGGCCCCCTACCGGGAGGCGGAGGCCCTGGGCATTTCGCAGGAGGAGGCCCTCCTGTTCGGGCCCCTGCTCCTGAAAAAGCCCCTCTCTCCGGAGACGGAGGAGTTCCTTCGCTCGGAGATCAGGACCTGCAGGGCGGTCCTTGCGAACCTGCAGAGACACGGAAACGAGACCACAGAGAAAACCAGGGCCCGGGAGGCGGAGCTGTCCCGACGGCTGGGCCTTCTGGAGCACGCCGCAGGAAAGGAGGTTCCGGGTGAGCTTACTTGACATCAATCAGGAGCTGGTGAACGTCACCTGTTCCGCCGCAAAATTCGGGCCAGTGACACGGGCGGTCCCGAAGGGGACCACTTTGAAGGAGCTTTCGGAGCTGCTGTTTCCGGACACCTTCCGCTCCTACCTGCTGGCGGAGCTGAACGGCAGGCCCATGGAGCTGATCACGGAGATCCACGATCACTCCCGGGTGCGGTTCATCACCGCCGCGGAGCGCCCCGGGTTCCAGGTCTACGAGCGGAGCGCCATTTTCCTCATGATGAAGGCCATCCACGACGTGGCGGGCCCCGGGAACCTGACCCGGGTCAAGGTGGATTACTCCCTGGGTCCGGCCCTGTTCTGCCGGGCCGAGGGGAACTTCGAGCTGGACGACAGCTTCCTCTTAAGGGTGTATGAGAGCATGAAGCGGCTCTCCGCCATGGCGATCCCCATCGGCCACCGGAGCCTGCTCACGGAGGAGGCGGGGGACCTGTTCCACCGCTACGGCATGTACAAGAAGGCGAAGCTCTTCCGGTTCCGCCGGTCCTCCCACGTGACCATCAACTCCATCAAGGGGTACGAGGACTACTACTACGGGCACATGGTGCCGGACACCTCCTACGTGCGGACCTTCGCCCTGGAAAAGATCCGGGACGGCTTCCTCCTGTGGCTTCCCACCATGGAGGACCCGGAAAATCTCTCCTACCTCTCTTACTCGGAGAAGGTCTTCGACGCCCTGCACAGCGCCACGGAGCTCGCGGAGGCCATGGACCTGGACAGCGTGGCTGGACTGAACGAGCGGATCGCCTCCGGCGCCTCGGGAGACACCATCCTGGCGGAGGAGGCCCGCATGGAGAAGGAGATCGGCAACATCGCCCAGCAGATCGCGGACAGCGGGAACGTGCGGGTGGTGCTGATCGCCGGCCCCTCCTCCTCCGGAAAGACCACCTTCTCGAACCGGCTCTGCACCCAGCTGAGGTCCCTCGGCTACCGGCCCCACCCGGTGGAGGTGGACAACTACTTCAAGAACCGGGAGGATACCCCCCGGGACGAGAAGGGAGAGTACGACTTCGAGAGCATCGACGCCCTGGACTTAAAGCTCCTGAACAGCGACGTGCTGAAGCTCCTGGCCGGGGAAAAGGTGGAGATGCCCCGGTTCGACTTCCGGAAGGGGACCCGGGTCTACGACACGCCGCCCCTCACCATCCGGGAGAACGACATCCTGGTGCTGGAGGGCATCCACTGCCTGAACCCGAAGCTCTCCGCCGACATTCCCGCGGACCGGAAATTCACCATCTACATCAGCTGCCTGACCCAGATGAACGTGGACGACCACAACCGGATCCCCACCTCCGACGCCAGGCTCCTCAGGCGGATCGTGCGGGACGCCCGGGTCCGGGGTTACGGCGCGGCTGAGACCATCCACCGCTGGCCCTCTGTGCTGAGGGGAGAGAAGAAGTACATCTTCCCCTACCAGGACAGCGCGGACATCGTCTTCAACTCGGCCATCATCTACGAGACCGCGGTGCTGAAGCCCTACGCCGAGGCGCTCCTCTTCGGGATCCCGAAATACTCCGGGGAGTACACGGAGGCCCAGAGGCTCTTAAAATTCCTGGACTACTTCCTGACCATGCCCACGGACATGATTCCGGTGACCTCCATCATCAGGGAGTTCATCGGCGGGAGCTGCTACCGGTCGTAGAGTCTGAAGCCTGGGGCGATGATTGGTCGCCAAAAGCAGATTACGTGTTGCTGTGTGCTTCGCACTTTTGGCGCTGTAATCATTCGATTCTTTCTTGTCAAGCGCAGGCTCCTGTGATAAAGTACGGTTCTGAGACGGGCAGACGGTCGCGGCTGCAGAGACGAAAGGCTGCAGGTGAGGAAAGTCCGGGCTTCAAAGGGCAGGATGCCGGATAACGTCCGGTGGAGGCGACTCCCAGGAAAGTGCAACAGAAATAAACCGCCGGCCGCACGGCCGGTAAGGGTGCAACGGCGGTGTAAGAGACCACCGCCCGGACGGCAACGCCCGGGGCACATGTAAACCCCATCCGAAGCAAGACCGAACAGGACAGATCGGCGGCCCGCCGGCCTCCCGGTTTCCGGAAGGCACTGTCCGGGTAGGTTGCTTGAGCCTGCCGGCGACGGCAGGACTAGACAGATGACCGTCCACGACATAACCCGGCTTACAGCCCGTCTCATTTTGGCAAAAAGGAACACCCCGGAGAAGCGGATTCTCCGGGGTTTTTTCCTGGTGTTTTGGTTTGTTGTTCTGTTTTGGTGCTCTGTTTTTGTGTGGCAGGGCTGAAGCGGGAGAGCACGGGCCACTCGGCCCGAACCGGTCACCTGCGCTTCTTGGCCGAGTACTTCTCCTCGCAGTAGAGGCAGCGGTAAACCTCCTTCTCCTTGTCCGCCAGGAAGAAGATGTGGGGCAGCTCCTGCTCGATGGAGGTGATGCAGCGGGGATTCTTGCACTTCAGCACGTTGGTGATGCGGTCCGGCAGGTGCAGCTTCCGCTTCTCCACGATGACGCCGTTCTGGATGATGTTGACGGTGATGCTGTGGTCGATGTAGCCCAGCACGTCCAGGTCGATCTTTTCCAGCACGTCCCCCTCCACCTTGATGATGTCCTTCCGGCCCATTTTCCGGGAGTGGGCGTTCTTGATGATGGCCACCTGGCAGTCCAGCCGGTCCAGTCCCAGCTGGTAGTAGATGTCCAGGCTCTTTCCGGCCTTGATGTGATCCAGCACAATTCCTTCGCTCAGTCCACTGATGTTCAGCATGGTTTTTTCACCCCCAGAAGATTCATGATCAGAGCCATGCGGACGTAGACCCCGTACTGGACCTGCTTAAAGTACGCGGCCCGGGGATCGGAGTCCACCTCGACGGAAATCTCGTTGACGCGGGGAAGCGGGTGCAGGATCCACATGCTGTCCTTTGCCAGCTTCAGCTTTTCACGGGTGAGGATGTAGCTGTCCTTTAAGCGGATGTAGTCCTCCTCGTTGAAGAACCGCTCCTTCTGGACGCGGGTCATGTAGAGGATGTCCAGCTCCGGAAGGGCCTCCTCCAGGCTGTCCACCTCCACAAAGTCGATGTGGTTGCCCTTCAGCACATCCTCCCGGATGTAGCCGGGCACCCTAAGCTCCGGCGGGGAGATCAGCACGAAGCGGATCCCGGGATACCGGACCAGGGCGTCGATGAGGGAGTGGACCGTGCGGCCGAACTTCAGGTCGCCGCAGAGTCCCACGGTCATATCCCCCAGCTTCCCGGTGAGGGCGCGGATGGTCATCAGGTCCGTCAGGGTCTGGGTGGGGTGCTGGTGACCGCCGTCGCCGGCGTTGATGACCGGGACGGTGGCGTACTGGCTCGCCACCAGGGGGGCGCCCTCCTTGGGGTGCCGCATGGCGATGATGTCGGCGTAGCAGCTGATGACACGGACGGTGTCGGCCACGCTCTCGCCCTTGGCGGCGGAGCTGGCGTCGGCGGACTGGAATCCCAGGACAGAGCCTCCGAGATTCAGCATGGCGGATTCAAAGGAGAGACGGGTGCGGGTACTGGGCTCGTAGAAGAGAGTTGCAAGTTTTTTTCCGTCACAGACATGGGCGAACTGCGGGAGATGCGTCTCGATCTCACTAGCAAGATCCAGCAGTTTCTCTGTCTCCTCCACGGAAAGATCCAGTGGATTCAGAAGATGTCTCATCGTGTGCGGGGCCTCCTTTTCGGTCTGAAAGATTTACGTCACACTTGCTGATTTATTATAAAACATGGAGTTGCAAATAACCATCCTTTCCTTGAAGGAAAGTCGCTGGCGTGGTATGATATTACAGCAAAAAAATGACTGTGCCCTGCCGTCTCTGACGGCGAAAGAGGAGGATGTATGCAGAGAATATCGCTTTATGAGGACGTGCAGGGAAACAGCTATCCCGGGCGCGGAATTGTCCTTGGAAAGAGCAGTGACGGGCAGTGCGCCGTCATGGCTTATTTCATCATGGGCCGGAGCTCCAACTCCAGAAACCGGATTTTCGTCGCGGAGGGCGAGGGTCTCCGCACCCAGGCCTTCGACGAGTCCAAGGTGGAGGATCCGTCCCTGATCATCGACGCCCCTGTGCGGGTCCTGGGAAACCAGACCATCGTCACCAACGGCGACCAGACCGACACGGTCTACGAGGGACTGAAGGAGGGTAAGACCTTCCGGCAGGCGCTGGCCACCCGGGAGTTTGAGCCGGACGGCCCCAACTACACGCCCCGCATCTCCGGCATCGTGAACCGGGGGGATGACGGCAGCTTCTGCTACTCCCTGAGCATCCTGAAGAGCAACATGGGAGATCCCTCGGAGTGCCTCCGCTTCACCTTCGACTACGACTGCCCGAAGGCGGGAGAGGGCCACTTCATCCACACCTACCAGGGTGACGGCTCGCCCCTTCCCAGCTTTGAGGGAGAGCCCGTTCCCGTGGAACTGCCCGACAGCATCGACGCCTTCACAGAGAAGCTCTGGGCTTCCCTGAACGCCGACAACAAGGTGTCCCTCTTCGTGAGATACCTGAAGCTGTCCGACGGCACGGCAGAGACCAGAATTGTTAACCGTCACGAGGCGTGACGGGAAGAACCCCACGAGAGGAGGAACCCACCCATGCAGGAATATCAGCTGAAGTACGGATGCAACCCCAACCAGAAACCCTCCAGAATCTACCTCGAAAACGGCGCGGAGCTCCCTGTCGAAATCCTGGGCGGACGGCCCGGCTACATCAATTTCCTTGACGCACTGAACGGCTGGCAGCTGGTGACCGAGCTGAAAAAGGCCACGGGCCTTCCCTCCGCGGCGTCCTTCAAGCACGTCTCCCCGGCGGGTGCCGCCTGCGGCAGACCGCTCCCGGACATCCTGAAGAAGATCTACTGGGTTGAGGACGCGGGAGAGCTGACCCCCCTGGCCAGCGCCTACGCGAGAGCCCGCGGCGCCGACAGAATGTCCAGCTTCGGGGACTTCGTGTCCCTGTCCGACACCTGCGACGAGGCCACTGCAAGACTGATCAAGCGGGAGGTCTCCGACGGTGTCATCGCCCCGGACTACACCCCGGAGGCCCTGGAGATTCTCCGCTCCAAGAAGAACGGCAACTACAACATCATCCGCATCGATCCCGCCTACCGGCCGGATCCCATCGAGAAGAAGCAGGTGTACGGCATCACCTTCGAGCAGGGCCGGAACGAGCTGGACATCAGCGACGAGCTGCTCTCCAACATCGTGACGGAGAACAAGGACCTGCCCGAGGAGGCGAAGAAGGACCTGCTGATCTCCCTGATCACCCTGAAGTACACCCAGTCCAATTCCGTCTGCTACGCGGTGGATGGCCAGGCGGTCGGCATCGGCGCCGGACAGCAGTCCCGTGTCCACTGCACGCGGCTCGCCGGCAGCAAGGCCGACAACTGGTACCTGCGGCAGGCGCCCCAGGTCCTGGAGCTTCCCTTTAAGGAGGGCGTGCGCAGGGCGGACCGGGACAACGCCATCGACGTCTACATCGGCGCCGAGTCCGCAGACCTCCTGACCGACGGCAACTGGGAGCACCTCTTCACGAAGAAGCCCCCGGTGTTCTCTGACAGCGAGAAGCGGGCGTGGCTTGACGGCATGAAGGACCTGTCCCTTGGCTCCGACGCTTTCTTCCCCTTCGGCGACAACATCGAGCGGGCGCGGAAGAGCGGCGTGAAGTACGTGGCGCAGCCCGGCGGTTCCATCCGCGACGACCAGGTGATCGAGACCTGCAACAAGTACGGGATGGTCATGGCCTTCACCGGCATCCGCCTGTTCCACCATTAATCACCGATATTAGGACGCATCACGGCACCCGGGTACTGGATTCAGAGTGATTCCGGCGCCCGGGTGTTAAACAGATTCAAGATTCAACATACTTTGACAGAGGAGGCATGCGCATATGTCTATTCTTGTGACAGGCGGAGCCGGGTACATCGGCAGCCACACCTGTCTGGAGCTTCTCGAGGCGGGCTACGACGTGGTCGTGGTGGACAACCTGGTGAACTCCAGCAGGGAGTCCCTGAACCGGGTGATGGAGCTCACCGGGAAAAAGCTCCGGTTCTACGAGGTCAATCTGCTGGACCGGAAGAAGCTGGAGCAGATCTTCCAGAAGGAGGAGATTGACGCCGTCATCCACTTCGCCGGCCTGAAGGCTGTGGGGGAATCTGTCTACAAGCCTCTGGAGTACTACCACAACAACATCACCGGGACCCTGATCCTCTGTGACTGCATGCGGAAGCACGGGGTGAAGAACATCGTGTTCTCCTCCAGCGCCACGGTGTACGGGAATCCGGCCTTTGTCCCCATCACGGAGGACTGCCCCAAGGGAGAGGTCACCAATCCCTATGGGCGCACCAAGGCCATGCTGGAGCAGATCCTCACGGACCTGCACACGGCGGATCCCAGCTTCAACGTCATGCTGCTCCGGTACTTCAACCCCATCGGCGCCCACGCGTCGGGACGGATCGGGGAGAACCCGAAGGGCATCCCCAACAACCTGCTGCCGTACATCACCCAGGTGGCGGTGGGCCGGCTGGTCTGCCTCGGCGTCTTCGGAAACGACTACGACACGCCGGACGGCACCTGCATCAGGGACTACATCCACGTCTGCGACCTGGCGAACGGCCACCTGAAGGCCCTGGAAAAGATGATGGCCGAGGAGCCCGCGGTGCGCATCTACAACCTGGGCACCGGCACCGGCTACTCGGTGCTGGACGTGATCAACGCCTTTGAGAAGGCCAACAACCTGAAGATCAACTACGTCTTCAAGGAGAGAAGGCCCGGCGACGTGCCCCAGTGCTACGCAGACCCATCCAGGGCGGAGAAGGAGCTCCACTGGAAGGCCGTCCGCGACCTGGAGACCATGTGCCGCGACTCCTGGAACTGGCAGAGGCAGAACCCCAACGGATACGAGGACACGGAGGTGGCCATCCGGAAGAAGGGAAACCTCACGGTCTGACCGTCTTTCCGCCGGGAGAGGCCGTCTTTCCACCCGGGGAGACCGCTCTTCGGGCGGGCAGCCTGCAGGCGGCGTAGTAGCCCCCGGCCGGCTGCTGCACCAGGCCCTCCACCTCCAGGCGGAGGAGCATCTCCATCAGTTTTCCAACAGGGAGCCCCGTTTCCCGGATCAGCTGGTCCAGGGATCGGGGCTCCTCTTCCATGAAGCGGAGCAGCTTCTGCTCGGTCCGGTCCGGTTTTCTGCGGGACCGATTCCTGGCCGGGAGAGAGCCGCTCTGCCGGAGCCCCAGCTGCTCCATCACGTCCTCCGGGCCGTTCAGCAGAAAGGCCCCGGTCTTGATGAGCTCGTTGCAGCCCCGGCTCATGGGGTCCGTGATGCGCCCGGGGAGGGCGAAGACCGTCCGGCCCTGGTCCAGGGCGTGCCCCACCGTGATCATGGAGCCGGACTTCTCGTTCCGGGCCTCCGCCACCACCAGGCAGTCCGAGAAGGCCGCGATGAGCCGGTTCCGCTCGGGGAAATGCCAGGCGAGGGAGCGGGTGCCCGGCGGGTACTCGCTGATGACGCCCCCCTTGCCCTCCGCCATGGCGAGAAACAGCTCCAGGTGCTCCTTCGGGTAGCAGACGTTGACGCCGGTGCCGAGAACCGCGTAGCTCTTTCCGCCGGATCTCAGGCAGGCCCGGTGGGCCGCCCCGTCGATGCCCGCCGCCAGGCCGCTCACAACGGAGACGCCCTGCAGCGCCAGGTACTCGCAGAGGTACTCGGTCATGCGGATCCCGTATGTGGTGGCGTCTCTTGACCCCACCACCGAGACCGAGGGGACCTGGTCCGGCGGAAGCTGCCCCCGGTAAAAGAGCCAGCAGGGCGGGTCCGGGATGGAGGCCACCCGGGAGGGCCAGTCCGGCTCCAGAAATGTGGTGAATCGGGTCTTTTTCGCCTCGAGCTCGGCCGCCTTCTGTTTCGCCTGGTCCAGGGCCTCCTTTACCGGCACCGCCTTCATGGCCTGAACCAGGGACTCCGTGAGCCCCAGCGCCCGGAGTCCGTCGGAGGGAAGGGAGAAGAGAAGCGGAAGGGGCGCCTGGGTGTCGAAGAGCAGGCGGATCCCGCTCCTTGGCAGGGGGTCCTGGCACGCCAGGTAGAGGAGCAGAAGGGATTCCTGACGAAGATCCTTGTTGTTCAAAGCGCCTCCCTCCTGAAGTTCCAGAACTTCTCCTCCGGGGACCGGAAGGCCACCGCCTCGCAGAGCTGCTCCCGGCCGATCTCCCGCCTGCCGTCGAAATCCGCGATGGTCCTGGCGGTCTTCAGCAGGCGGTGAATGCCCCTGGCAGAGATGGTGCTCTGCCGGTAAAACTGCTCCAGAAACTGCTTGTCCTCCGGGGTCAGGCGGCAGAACTCCTCCAGCTCCGCCTGGCCCATCTCGCTGTTGAAGCGGATCCCCCGGCCCCGGAAGCGCTGCGTCTGGATCTCCCGTACCCGGAGCACCTCCTCCTTCATTTCCCGGCTGGAGAGGCCCCGGGCGGCTTTCTTCGCCCGGCTCCCCGGGAGGATCAGGGACGGGTCCACCGGCTCCGTCTCTACGCAGAGGTCAATGCGGTCCAAGAGGGGCCTGCTGATCCGCCCCAGGTAGGAACGGACCTGCAGATCGCTGCAGCGGCACTTCTTCCGATCCGGCCAGAAGCCGCAGCGGCAGGGGTTCATGGCGCAGACCAGCTGGAAATTCGCCGGGAAGCAGACGGAGCCCTGGACCCTGGAGATCCACACGCAGCGCTCCTCCAGTGGTTGTCGGAGCGCTTCCGTGGTCTGGATTTTGAATTCTGCAAGCTCATCCAGGAAGAGGACCCCGTGGTCCGCCAGGGAGATCTCCCCGGGTCTCGGGACGGTCCCGCCCCCGATCAGGGCGCTGGCGGTGATGCTGTGGTGCGGGCTCCGGAAGGGCCGCCGCCTCATGAGGGGCTCGTCCCGGCTGAGAAGCCCCGCCACGCTGTAGAGCCTCGTGAGCTCCAGGGCCTCCTCCCGGGTCATGTCCGGCATGATCCCCGGGATGCGCTCCGCCAGCATGCTTTTCCCCGTGCCGGCGGGGCCGATGTACAGGAGATTGTGGCGGCCGCCGGCGGCCAGCATGGTTGCGCGCTTCGCGGCGGTCTGCCCCGCCACCTCGGAGAAATCGGGCTGCGGACCCCCGGAGGAAAGGTTCTCCTGGCCCGGGGCCTCCTCCCGGTACCGATTCTCTGCGCTGCCCGGGGCCTCTTCCAGGATGTGATCCGGAAAGGCCGGGTCCTTCAGGAGGCCGATCAGCTCCTTCAGGGAGCGGATCCCCACGCAGGAGATGCGCTCCGCCAGCTGCCCCTCCCGCACGTTTTCCGCGGGGAGCACGCAGAGGGAGAACCCCGCCTCCCGCGCCGCCAGCACCATGGCCAGGATCCCGTTGACCGGCAGCAGCTCGCCGTTCAGCGAGAGCTCCCCTGCAAAGAGGACGCGCCCGTAGGCCCGGTCCGGAACCAGGCTGTAGGCCCTGAGCAGGGCCACCGCGATGGGAAGGTCAAAGGCGCAGCCCTCCTTTTTCCGGTCGGCGGGAGAGAGGTTCAGCGTGACGCGCTTCGGCGCCAGGAAGAGACCCGCGTGCTGCACCGCGGTCCGCACCCGGTCCGCGGATTCCCGGACGGAGCGGGAGAGGTTCCCGCCCAGGATCATCTGGGGAAAGCCGTTTTCCACATCTGCCTCACAGCGGACCAGATAGGCGTCTGCCCCGCAGAGAGCGGCTCCGTATACCCTGCTCAGCATCATCATCACCTCCGTTCAGAATTGTCATCGCACAGATCGTAATCGTATACTATCCTACTATACGCGAATTGTCAACACAGGGAAGGAGTATCCTGGAAGGGACGAACTGCTTGACTAGAAATTGACTAGAAATCCAGGATGTCTTATACTAAACGGTAATGGGTTTTCAACGGCATCTGTTTTAAACAAAGCACAGCAGGAGAAACTATCATGATCAGAAGCATGACCGGATACGGCAGGGCAGAGCGGATCAGTGAGCGCTGCAGGCTGGTGGTCGAGCTGAAATCTGTCAATCACCGGAATTTTGATCTGAACGTCCGCATGCCGAAGCTCTTCAACCGGTTTGAGGCGGTGATCCGAAACACCCTGAAGCAGCACATCCAGCGGGGCAAGGTGGATCTGTTTATCACCTGGGAGGACTTCCTGGCGGCCTCAGACGGACTGAAATTCAACGAGGCCCTGGCGAAGGCCTACCTGGACCGCTGCCGGGAAATGAGCCAGCTGTTCGGAATCCCCGACACCATGAGCACCTCTGTCCTGGCGCGCATGCCGGAGGTCTTCACCATGGAGGATGCGGTCCCGGACGAGGAGTTCCTCGAGACGGAGCTGACCGCCTGCCTCCACGAGGCCTGCGGCGCCTTTGTGAGCGCCCGGGAAAAGGAGGGCGAGAACCTGAAGACCGACATTCTTGGGAAGCTCGCCTCCATGCGGGAGGACCTGGCGATCATTGAGGAGCGCTCCCCCGAGATCCTGGCGGAGTACCGGGAGAACCTGCGCCAGAAGGTCCGGGAGCTCCTGGGCGACAGCACGGTGGACGAGAGCCGCATCGTGCAGGAGGTGACCATCTACGCGGACCGGATCTGCGTGGACGAGGAGATGGTCCGCCTGAAGAGCCACATCAGCGCCATGGAGCAGGAGCTCAGCAAGAGCGGCAGCATCGGCAAGCAGCTGGATTTCTTTGCCCAGGAGATGAACCGGGAGGCCAACACGACCCTCAGCAAGTCCTCGGACCTGAAGGTGTCTGACGCGGCCATCCGCCTGAAAACCACCATCGAGAAGATCAGAGAGCAGGTGCAGAATATTGAGTAGCGGTGTGAATTCCAGAGGACTTCTTGTGGTGCTCTCCGGGTTTTCCGGAGCGGGAAAGGGGACTCTGGTGAAAAAGCTCCTTTCCGCCCACAACAACTACAGCCTCTCCGTGTCGGCCACTACCCGCGCCCCCAGGGCGGGGGAGACCCACGGGAAGGAGTACTTTTTCGTGAGCCGGGAGGAGTTCGAGGCCATGATCCGGGACAACGCCCTGATCGAGTACGCCTCCTATGTGGGCAACTACTACGGCACGCCCCGGGCCTATGTGGAGCAGGAGCTCGCCGCCGGGCGGGACGTCCTGCTGGAGATTGAGATCCAGGGGGCCCAGAAGATCCGGGAGCTGTACCCGGACTCCCTTCTGATTTTTGTGGCGCCGCCAAGCGCAGAGGAGCTGTTCCGCAGACTGACCGGCCGCGGGACAGAGACAGAGGAACAGATCCGCGGCAGGCTTCAGAGAGCCGTGGAGGAGAGCCGGTTTATGGATGACTATGACTATCTTCTGGTCAACGACGACCTGGACGAGGCAGCAGCCTTCCTGCACAGCCTGATCGACGGGCAGCACGCCCGCATGGCGGACTGCAGGGAGTTTGCCGATGCGCTCCGCCAGGATATGACCAGCCTGATTACCGAAGGAGGACTTTAATTTATGCTGCACCCGTCTTATACAGATCTGATCAACGCTGTCAATTCCGATGTGGAGCCCGGCGAGCAGCCGGTGGTGCAGAGCCGCTATTCCATCGTGATCGCGACGGCGAAGCGCGCGAGACAGCTGATCGACGGTGAGGAGGCCCTGGTCCCGGACCACGGGAAAAAGGCCCTGTCTGTCGCCATTGAGGAGCTTCACAAGGGCCGCGTCAAGGTCGTGGCGGAGGATACCCAGGAGGAGGAGACCATTCCCTCATCCCTGAACGACAATTCCGGCCTGCGTCTCTCCGAGGAGGATGATTCCGAGGAGGGAGAGGACGGCGAGGACGGCGGCGAGGGCTCCGACGAGGACGCCCAGGACGAGGAGTCCGGTGAAGGAGAATGAAACTCTGTCTGATTTCCCTTGGGTGTGACAAGAACCTGGTGGATTCCGAGCTCATGCTGGGCTTCCTGAGAGACCGGAACCTCACCCTCACGGAGGACCAGGAGAGCGCCGACATCCTGATCATCAACACCTGCTGCTTCATCCTGGACGCGAAGAACGAGTCTGTCCGGGCCATCCTGGACGCGGCGGAGCTGAAGAAGAAAAACCTGAAGGCTCTCATTGTCACCGGCTGCATGGCGGAGCGGTACAAGGAGGAGATCCGGAAGGAGATCCCGGAGGTGGACGCCGTGGTGGGGACCGCGGCCTTCGACAGGATCGGGGAGGTGCTGGATGAGGTTCTTGCGGGCCAGAAGCCCGCAGTCTTTGAGCCCCTGACCCGGCTTCCCGACATGGGCGTGCGGCGGGTTCACTCCGCCCTGTCCTGTACGGGATACCTGAAGATCGCCGAGGGCTGCAGCAAGCACTGCACATACTGCATCATCCCCTCCCTCCGGGGCCCCTACCGCAGCTATCCCATGGACGTCCTGGTGAAACAGGCGGAGGAGCTGGCGGCAGACGGGGTGACGGAGCTGATCCTGGTGGCCCAGGAGACCACGGTCTACGGCACGGACCTCTACGGGAAGAAGAAGCTTCCCACACTTCTCAGAAAGCTCTGCAGGATCCCGGGCATCCGCTGGATCCGGCTCATGTACTGCTATCCGGAGGAGATCACCGAGGAGCTGATCCAGGTGTTCCAGAAGGAGAAAAAGCTCTGCAGGTATCTGGACCTGCCAATCCAGCACGCCTCCGACGAGATCCTGAAGCGCATGGGGCGCCGGACGGACCGGGCGGACCTGGAGCGGATCGTCGGGAGACTCCGTGAGGCACTGCCGGACATCGTCCTCAGGACCACCCTGATCAGTGGGTTTCCGGGGGAGACGGAGGAGGAGCACCGGGAGCTGATGGCCTTTGTGGAGAAGATGCGCTTCGATCGCCTGGGTGTGTTCCCCTATTCCAGGGAGGAGGGCACCCCGGCCGCCATCATGGAAAACCAGGTGCACCCCAGCACGAAAAAGCGGCGCAGGAACGAGATCATGCGCCTCCAGCAGAAGATCTCCGAGGAGAAGCTTAAGGAGAAGACCGGCCAGGTGCTGACCGTCCTGGTGGAGGGCTTCCTTCCGGAGGACGGCATCTACGCGGGCCGAAGCTTTATGGACGCGCCGGATGTGGACGGGTACGTCTTTTTCCGCTCCCCCCGGGAGCTCATGTCCGGGAGCTTCGTGAAGGTGAAGATCACCGAGGCCTCCGAGTATGACCTGAAGGGGGTGCTGGTATGACCTGGAACCTGCCGAACAAACTGACCGTCGCCAGGGCGGTGATGGTCCCCTTCTTCGCCGCGGCCCTTCTGTGGCAGCGCGGGGAGGTCCAGTCTCTCCGGTACCTGGCCCTCTTTCTCTTTGTGGCGGCCAGCTTCACGGACTACCTGGACGGGCACATCGCGAGAAAGTACAACCTGGTGACCAACTTCGGGAAGTTCATGGATCCCCTGGCCGACAAGCTGCTGGTCTGCACCGCGCTGATCTGCTTCGTGGAGCTGGGATCGCTTCCCGCCTGGATTGTCAGCATCGTCATCGCGAGAGAGTTCATCATCAGCGGCTTCCGCCTGGTGGCCTCTGACCAGGGTGTCGTCATCGCCGCCAGCATGTGGGGAAAGTCGAAGACCGTGAGCCAGATGGCGGCCATCGTGCTGCTGATCCTGGGCTTTGACAGGGCAGAGGGGCCCCTCCGGTACCTGACGCTCTTCGCGGTGGGGCTGATGACGGTGCTCACGGTGGTTTCCCTGATGGATTACCTGTCGAAGAACCGCCAGGTGCTGATGAAGTGAGTGGTACCTGTTCAGCGCACTGACAGGCTTAAGAGAACTGCCGGCGGAACTGAACAGACACGGCAACGATAAGAAACGACGCGGCGAAAGCTGCGGAACGGGGGTATTTTGGAAAAACAGTATGGAGCGGAGCAGGCAGTCAAGCTCTTAAAAAAGCACGGACTCACGGTCACCACCGCCGAGTCCTGCACCGGCGGCCTGCTCTCGTCTAAGCTTGTGGACGTGCCGGGGGTCTCCGAGGTGTTCCGGGAGGGGTATATCACCTACTCCGACAAGGCAAAGCGGAAGAACCTGAACGTCAGCAAGGCGACACTGAAAAAATACGGGGCGGTCTCCAAGCAGACGGCCCGGGAGATGGCCATCGGGGCCGCCTTTGCGGCGGATGCCGACGTGGCGATCGCCGTCACCGGCATTGCCGGGCCCGACGGCGGCTCGGAGGAAAAGCCGGTGGGGCTGGTTTTCATCGGCTGCTATATGAATGACCGGGTCATCGTGGAAGAGCATCACTTCGAGGGGGACCGGAGCCAGATCCGCGCCCAGTCCGCGGACAGCGCCCTGAGACTTCTCTGCGCCGTTATCCGGGAGAACACCTGATATGCGATTGTTTTCGGATCTCTACTGGGGCCCGAAGGCCCTGGCCCAGAAGGAGATGATCCTTGGGCTGCTCCGCCGGAGGGCGGACTTCCCGGGGATTTACATCATCACCCGGGCGGTGGATTCCGACGGGCTGATGGATATCTACAAGCTCAAGGCCTTCTACGGGAAGCGGGTCCGGGAGGCGGACCCCATGGTTCTCGGCATTGCGTCGGGAAGACCGGAGGCTTTGGAGCTGTCGCGGCAGATTGTTGACGAGCTGTACCACAGAAAAGGAGATTTTGACATCGATGCTTTCTGTGATTCTGGGAATCCTTAAGATCATTGGCCTGATCCTTCTGGCGGTGATTCTGGTTCTCCTGTTCCTTCTGCTTCTGCTTCTGTTTGTTCCGATCCGCTACCGTCTCACGGGGCATTACGAGGAGAAGCCGGAGGCGGAGGCGGAGGTCAGCTGGCTGCTGAAGCTCGTGCGGGCCACCGTCCGGTACCGGGACGGCCTGTCGGTCCAGGCGAGACTCTTGGGCTTCAAGGTCTGGTCCATGGAGCCGGAGCCGGAGAGCGAGCTGCCGGAGGAGCTGCCACCGGAAAGCCCGGAGGCGGAGACTTCTCCCGTGGACGCGGGAGATGCGGAAGCGCCGGCATCCACCGCTGAAACGGGAAGCGCCGGACCAGAGCCCATGTCGGCCGAGACGGGAGGCGCCGGAGCGGAGCCCATATCCGCAGAGACGGGGGGCACCGGGACGGAGGATGCTGCCGCAGAGCCGCCCGCGCCCCAGACCGACGCGGCCGCCCAGGACGACGCCTTCTGGGAGGAGCAGTCCGGGGACTTTGACGAGGAGGTGCCGGAGGGCCCAAGGCCCCCGCGGGGCACACCCCTTTCCTGGGACGAGAAGCTGCAGCCTCTTGTGGACAAGGTCTACGGCGTGAAGGACCAGATCGACTGGTGGGCCGCCCTGGTGAAATCGAAGCAGATGTGCCGCCTTCTTGGGCTTGTGAAGACCCACCTGGTGCGGATCCTGAAAAATCTCTGCCCCCGGAAGTACGGCGGGGAGGTGAGGTTCGGGTTCGACGACCCCTACACCACCGGCCAGATCTGCAGCTACGCCGCCATGCTGTACCCGATCTACGAGGACCGGATCAGCGTGACGCCGTACTTCGACCGGGAGGAGCTCTACGCCGACCTGTCCCTGAAGGGGCGGCTGCATCTCTGCTTCGCGGCCTTTGCCGCGGCCCGCATCTGGTTCAGCAGGGATTTCAAGTACATCTACAGAAAAGTCAAAAAGAAACTGAATTCAAGCGCAACGGAGGAGAAAGATGGCTGAGAATAAGTTTTCCGCGACGGCAGAGGCTCTGTTCAAGGGAATGAACGGATTTGTCAACACGAAGACTGTGGTGGGAGAGCCGCAGCAGATCGGCGACGCCATCATCATCCCGCTGGTGGATATTTCCTGCGGCATGGCTGCTGGCTCCTTCGTCGGCGGCAAGGACAACGGCGCGGGCGGCATGAACACCAAGATGTCCCCCTCGGCGGTTCTGATCCTCCAGAACGGCGTGACGAAGCTGGTGACCGTGAAGAACCAGGACGCCGTCTCCAAGGTGCTGGACATGGTCCCGGAGGTCATCAACCACTTCAGCGCGGAGTCCAAGATCTCTCCGGAGGCGAAGAGCGCCGCGAAGAAGATGGTGGAGAAGAGCGAATAAAAGTAACTGTTCAGCACCCATGTCTCAGAATGCCTTGCATTCTGAGACTGTGGGCGGTCAGAGGCGTTTCACGCCTTGGCCGCCCAGGAAAAAGGCAGAAGCTATGTCCATTAAACAAGTTTCCCGGACATAGCTTCTGCCTTTTTCCTGGGTGCTGACCAGTTACAGAAAAGGGGCTCCGTACCGGCCGGATTTCACCAGCCGGGGCGGCAGCCCCTTACCTGTTCACGATAGGATCGTAATCCCGCTCAGGCGCGCTCAACTTTTCCGGAGCGAAGGCAGGAAGTACAGACATACATCTTATGTACGCCGGTCTCAGTTCTGACACGGACAGACTTGACGTTTGCCTTCCACATATGATTGGTTCTTCTATGAGAATGGCTCACATTGTTGCCGAAGTGAGCTGCCTTGTCACAAATTGCACACCTTGCCATGCTTCACACCTCCATTCTTTATGGCCATAACATCAGCATATTAACAGAATCCCTTCCTTTTTGCAAGCGGAAATTTTTGAAATGGTCAGCGCCCAGGCAAAAGGCGCGAAGCGCCTCTGGCCGCCCACAGTCCTGGAATGCAGCACATTCTGAGACATGGGTGCTGAACAGGTGCTTTCATTTTTTCATGATATGGGGTATACTTGCACCGAACTCTTATTTTCTCCGGATCACGGAGTGTATTGTGATGCGCTTCTTTCCGGATCATAGAAAGGATAAACCATGGTCAAAGGACGACTGGACAATGCTATGGGACAGATTGAGGTTAAGCCCGATGTGATTGCTTCCTACGCTGGTTCTGTGGCGGTGGAGTGCTTCGGGATTGTCGGAATGGCCGCTGTCAGCGTGAAGGACGGCCTGGTAAAGATGCTCCGGCGGGACAGCATGAGCAAGGGAATCCGGGTGACCATCACGCCCGAAAACAAGCTGCAGCTCTCATTCCACCTGATTGTGGCGTATGGGGTCAACATCAAGACAGTCGCAGACAACCTGATCGAAAATGTACAGTACAAGGTGGAGGAATTCACCGGCATGGAGATCGAAAAAATCAAAATCTATGTGGAAGGCGTCAGGTCTATCGACTGACGGAGGTGAACGATTTTGGAATTACATCAGCTTGACACCGAACTGATCCGCAGGGCGTTCCTGGCCGGCGCTGCGGAGCTGGAATCCAAGAAGGAATGGATCAACGAACTGAACGTCTTTCCGGTTCCTGACGGAGATACCGGCACCAACATGACGCTGACCATTATGACTGCCGCGAAGGACGTGGCAGCCCTCGACGAGCCGGACCTGCACACGCTCTGCAAGGCCATTTCCTCAGGCTCCCTCAGGGGCGCCCGGGGCAATTCCGGCGTGATCCTGTCCCAGCTTCTCCGCGGTCTCACCAGGGGGCTGGACAGCGAGGATCAGATCGACGTGAAAAAGATCGCCGCCTCCATGGAGCGCGCCACCGAGACGGCCTACAAGGCGGTCATGAAGCCGAAGGAGGGCACCATCCTGACGGTTGCCCGGGCCATGAGCGAGAAGGCCGTGGAGCTGGCGGAGGATGCTGACAGTTCTTCAGACATCCTCGCCTTTACGGAGACCATCATCGAGGCGGGAGACGAGGCGCTGAAAAACACGCCGGAGCTGCTTCCCGTCTTAAAGCAGGCCGGGGTCGTGGACTCCGGCGGACAGGGCCTGATGTGCGTCATGAAGGGCGTGCTGAAGGGGCTGTCTGGCAAGAGCGGCGCATTCCAGTTCACGGAGACCAGCTTCAGCACCGCCCCCTCCGGGCAGGGCGTGGTGGACACCTCCGCCCTGGAGACCTCTGATATCCGCTTCGGCTACTGCACGGAGTTCATCATCAACCTCTCCGAGCCTCTTCCGGAGGATGAGGAGCGGGCCTTCAAGGCCTTCCTGGAGTCCATCGGCGACTCCATTGTCTGCGTGGCCTCCGACGAGCTGGTCAAGGTCCACGTGCACACCAACGACCCGGGCCTGGCGATCCAGAAGGGCTTGAGCTACGGCCCCCTGTCCCGCATGAAGATCGACAACATGCGGGAGGAGCACAACGAGCGCCTCATCCGGAACGCCTCCCAGATCGCCGCGGAGGAGAAGCGGAAGAAGGAGGCCGAGAAGGCCGCCGCCGAGCGGAAGGCCTACGGCTTCATCAGCGTCTCCGCCGGTCAGGGCCTGTCCGAGATCTTCCGGGAGATCGGCGTGGACCTGGTGATCGAGGGCGGACAGACCATGAACCCCAGCACGGAGGACATCCTGAACGGGATCAAGCAGCTGAACGCGGACACGGTCTTCGTGCTTCCCAACAACAAGAACATCATCCTTGCCGCCGAGCAGGCGCGGGACCTCACCGAGGACCGGAAGGTCTACGTGGTTCCCACCAAGAACATCCCCCAGGGCATCACGGCCATGGTCAGCTTCATGCCGGACCTGGAGCCGGAGGAGAACCTGGAGAACATGAAGGAGGCCTGCGAGTCCCTCCAGACCGCCCAGATCACCTATGCGGTCCGCGACACCAGCATCGACGGGGTCTCCATCCACGAGGGCGACATGATGGCCATCGGGGACCACGGGATCCTGAACGTGGGCAAGGACCTGAAGGGCACCGTCCTGGAGGCCGTCCAGAAGATCGCCGACAGCGACACCGAGCTCATCACCCTCTACTACGGGGCAGACGTGAAGCAGGAGGATGCGGAGGCCCTGAAGGAGGAGATCCAGGAGCAGTTCCCCGACGCGGAGATCGAGGTAAACGCCGGCGGGCAGCCCGTGTACTACTACTTTATTTCCGCGGAATAAGTCCGGCACCGGAGCAATCAGAGCGCGGACATCCCGATATGTGTCAACAGGCAGCGAAAAGCGTTCTGACGGATGCTTTTCGCTGTGTTTTTGTGATAACAGGGTCAAAAACCTTCTCCCACGACAGGCTTGCCTGTCAGTGGGGAACATTCTTTAAAGAACACCGAGGAGCGCAGTGTGGATAGAGAAGCCGAGAACAGATCCGTAACCGTCCTGAAGGGCGTGGGGCCGAAAACCGCAGCGGCCTTTCTTCGGCTCGGCATTTCCACCATCGGGGACCTGTCCCACCACTACCCGGTGCGCTTCGAGTTTTACCCGGAGATCAGCCCGGAGCTCCCGGAGTCCGGGGAGGGGCCCGTGGCCCTGCTGCTCTCGCCAGACGCCCCCTTAAGCGTCATCCGGAAGGGCCGGTTCTGCCTGACCCAGGGCCAGTTCTCCGGCGACTGCGGGAGACTCCGCCTGGTCTGGTACAACATGCCATACCTTAAGAAGGCCCTGAAGACCGAGGAGTCAAAAGTGTACCTGGGCCGGATCCGTCGGAAGGACGGGAAAGCGGTGCTGGAGCAGCCCTCCATCTTCTCCGAAGAAAAATACGCGGAGATGACGGGCCGCCCGGTCCCGGTGTATCCGCTGACGGAGGGCCTCTCCGCGGCGAAAATGCGGGAGGCGGTTCGGGAGGCCCTGAGCCTGCTGCCCCCGGAGGAGGACTGGCTCACGGAGGAGGAGCGGGCGGCTTACGGCCTCTGCGGAGAGGACCGGGCGGTCCGGGGCATTCACTTCCCGGAGGACATGGCACACCACGAGGAGGCGCGGAAGCGGATCGTCTTCGACGAGTTCTTCACCTTCCTCTCCGGGATCCAGACCCTGAAGGAGCGCACCCGGGCCCAGGTTTCGAACTGCCCGGTCCGGGCGGAGGAGTTCCTCGGGGAGTACCGGGAGCTGCTTCCCTTCTCCCTGACGGAGGGGCAGGAGAGCGCGGTGCGGGAAATCGCCGATGACCTCTCCTCCGGCCGTGTGATGAACCGGCTTCTGCAGGGAGACGTGGGCTCCGGAAAGACCGCCGTGGCGGGAGCGGCCCTGTTCGCCGCCGTCCGGAACGGCTATCAGGGCGCCATCATGGCCCCCACGGAGGTCCTGGCGCGGCAGCACCTTAAGACCTTTGAGAAGCTGTTTTCCGGGGCCTGTCCGCCGGTGCGCTGCGTGCTGCTGACCGGCTCCATGACCGCCGCCGAGAAGCGGAGAGCCCGGGAGGCGGTGGAGAGCGGCGAGGCCGGCATCGTCATCGGGACCCACGCCCTGATCCAGGACCAGGTGGCCTTCCGCCGGCTTGCGGTGGTGGTCACAGACGAGCAGCACCGCTTCGGCGTGGGGCAGAGGGCGGCCCTCTCCGGAAAGGGAGACACGCCCCACACTCTGGTCATGAGCGCCACGCCGATCCCCAGGACCCTGGCGGTGATCCTCTACGGGGACCTGGACATCTCGGCCATAAGAAACAGGCCCGCCGGGCGCCTGCCCATCAAAAACGCCGTGATCCCCCGGGAGGAACGGCCGAAGGCCCTGCTCCACATCCTGAAGGAGGTCCGGGCCGGCCGCCAGGCCTACATCATCTGCCCCCTGGTAGAGAAGAGCGAGCTCCTGGACGCGGAGAACGTGACGGACTACAGCAAAACCCTCCGGGAGTCCTTCCGCGGCGAGGTCACCGTGGGCTGTCTCCACGGCAGGATGAAGGAGCAGGAAAAGCAGCAGGTCATGGAGGACTTCGCCTCCGGGGCCATCCAGGTCCTGGTTTCCACCACGGTGGTGGAGGTGGGGGTGGACGTGCCCAATGCCACGGTCATGATGATCGAGAACGCGGAGCGCTTCGGACTCGCCTCCCTACACCAGCTGCGGGGACGGGTCGGCAGGGGGGACCACCAGTCCTACTGCATCTTCGTGAAGGGCTCCGGCGGCGGCAACGCGGACGAGCGGCTGGGGGTCCTGAAGCGCTCCAACGATGGCTTCGAGATCGCCTCGGAGGACTTAAAGCTCCGCGGCCCGGGCCAGCTCTTCGGCTTCCGCCAGAGCGGGGAGTTGACGTTTCATCTGGCGGACCTTTATAATGATTACTCCGTTCTTCTCCAGGCGAAGGAGCTCCTGGAGAAGCGCGGAACAGGCAGTGACAGAGGCCTTCCCCCGGAACCCCGGGCGGTGCTCTGAGAAACCATACAGGAGAGACAGAAGCAGAACGTGGACGAGAAGAGAAGAGACGAACTGACGGAACAGCCGGAGGAGGAGCTCCAGCTGGAGGAACTGGACCTGGAGCTGGAAGAGCTGGACCTGGATTCTGGAGAGGAAGAATTTCCCGCGGAGACCGCATCGGCCCCTGAAGAAATCATTTCTGAGGGAGAGGAACCGGCCCCTGCGGAGGATGATCTGGCCACGGAGGAGGAAGTTCCTGCGGATGAGGAACCGGCCCCGGAGAAGGATATCCCAGCAGAAGATGAGGATGAGAATTATCTCCCCTCCGGCAAGAAGGACTACGTGCGGCGGGACCAGCTGCCGCGGGAGAAAAAGAAGGGGGCGGGGCTCCGGAACGCCGGCATTGCGGCGGCGGTCCTGGTCCTGTGCCTCGGCGGCGCCTACGTCTTCGGCGCCCAGAAATACCGGAAGGTGTTTTTCCCCAACACCTCGGTCAACGGCGTCCCGGTGGAGGGACTGACTGCGGACGAGACAGTGGAGCTCCTGAACCAGGAGGTCCGGGACTACTCGCTGAAGCTCTCCGGCAGAGAGGCCGACCCGGTGACCATCACCGCGGCCGATGCCGGCCTCCACTACGACTTCGGGGACAGCTTCGACCGGCTGATCGCGGGCCAGAACCCCTATGCCTACGGCCTGTCCTGGTTCTCCGGAAAGGAATACCGCATCGACACCCTGGCAAAGGTGGACGAGGACGCCTTCCAGACGGTCCTCTCCGGGATCCCCTTCCTTCAGAAGGAGAACTTCCGGGCGCCGGTGGACGCCGTGCTGACGGACTACGTGCCGGGAAGCGGCTACGCCATTGTGCCGGAACAGCAGGGCACGGCCCTGGATTCCGCCGCGGCGGAGAACGAGATCCGCTCGGCCATCTGCGGCATGGAGTCCGAACTTGACCTGGAGCAGAAGGAGGGCATGTACCAGGCGCCCGCCGTCACCCAGGACAACAGCACCCTGGTGGCGAGAAGGGACGCCCTGAACCGCTTCGTGAACACGGAGATCCGGTACCAGGAGGGCGGCTCCCTGGCGCTGACCGGCGAGCTCATCAAGGACTGGCTGGTCATGGGGGAGGGGGACCACATCACCCTGAACGAGGCCCCGGTACGGGAGTTCGTGAAGACCGTGGCTGGGACCTACGACACCTACAACAAGTCCAAGCCCTTCCGCACCTCCTGGGGACAGGACATCACCATCCGGGGAGGCAGCTACGGCTGGCGGGTCAACCAGGACGCTGAGACGGCCTGGCTTCTCTCCGCCATCCAGAGCGGACAGAAGGCGGACCGCATGCCGGAGTTCTCAAAGACCGCCGCGTCCCACTCCGCCGCGGACTACGGCAGCACCTACGTGGAGGTGAATCTGACCGCCCAGCACCTGTACTTCTACAAGGAGGGCAAGGTGGTGGTCTCCAGCGACTTCGTGTCGGGAAACGTGGCCAGGGGAACCCCCACCCACACCGGCATCTACCAGGTGGCCTACAAGCAGAAGAACGCGGTCCTGCACGGCGAGAACTACGAGACGCCGGTGGACTACTGGATGCCCTTCAACGGCGGCGAGGGACTTCACGACGCCAAGTGGCGGGGGTCCTTCGGCGGCTCCATCTACAAGACAAACGGCTCCCACGGCTGCGTGAACCTGCCCCACAGCGCGGCCGAGAAGATCTACCAGAACATCTCCGCCGGCACGCCGGTCATCGTCTACTCCCTGGGAGGCACCTCCGCGGGGAATGCTGCCGTGGCGGAGCCTGAGACCAAGCCCGCCGAGACCACGGCGGCCCAGCCGGCAGAGTCCGCGGCAGCCGCAGAGAGCGCCGGAACCGCGCAGCAGCCCGGCGGAAGCCAGACGCCCCAGACGGCGCCGGCACAGACCCCGCAGCCAGGCAGCACATCCACCCAGGCGTCCCCGGAGAGCGGGAGCGGCTCCTCCCAGTCCCAGACTGCGCCGGGACAGGGCGTCATCAAGCCCGCGGAGCCCATTCCGTCCTCCTCCGCCCCCGCAGAGAGCCTGAAGCCCTCTGAGTCGGCCGCACCGGGTTCATCCTCCGGAAGCGGCGGTCCCGGCGCCTCTGCAGGCCCGGGAGAGAGCTCCGGCCAGAGCAGCCCGTCGCCCCAGAGCAGCAGTCCTGTACCGGGATCCTCTGACGGCCCCGGCGCTTCTTCAGGCCCCGGCTCCTCCGCAGGCCCCGGCGCATCGGCCCCCTCGGCGCCCGAACAGAGTGCCGGCCCCGGCACGGTGGGGCCTGCGGCGGGCCCGGCATCGCCCGCGGGACCCGGAATGTAAGACAGACTGTATCCACCCACAAAGGAGGTTTCGATATGAGAGTCATTGCCGGCTCGGCCAGACGGCTGCTGCTGAAGACCCTGCCGGGGGAGGATACCCGGCCCACCACGGACCGCATCAAGGAGACCCTCTTCAACATGATCCAGTTTGAGGTGCCCGGCGCCTCCTTCCTGGACCTCTTCGGGGGAAGCGGAGGCATCGCCATCGAGGCCCTCTCCAGGGGCGCATCCTCCGCGGTGATCGTGGACAAAAACCCGAAGGCCGCGCGGATCATCCAGGAGAACCTGGAGCACACCCACCTCTCGGATCTGGCCGAGGTGATCAGCGGGGACGCCCTGTCCGCCCTCTCCAGGCTTTCCGTCTCCCGGAAGGAGCCCTTTGACATCGTGTTTCTGGACCCGCCTTACGGCCTCGGGCTGGAGGACCGGGCCCTGGAGCTTCTCGCTGCCAGTCCCCTGGCAGGAGAAAAGACCCTCTTCATAATTGAGATGAAACGGGATGCGGATATTGCTCATTTTGAAAAAATAGGGTATAAAGTATTGAAAGAGAAGTTCTATAAAACCAACAAGCATGTCTTTCTTGGAAAGGGTACCACATGACAACAGCAGTCTATCCCGGCAGCTTCGATCCGGTGACTAACGGGCACCTGGATATCATCCACAGAGCCGCTAAAATGTTTGACCGACTGATCATCGCCGTACTGAACAATAATTCCAAAACGCCGTTGTTTACCACAGATGAACGTGTTACAATGTTACGTGAAATCACGGCTGACATCCCGAATGTCGAGGTTGAGAGCTTCGACGGACTGACCATTGACTACTGCCACCAGAAGGGGGCAGGCTTTATGGTCCGCGGACTTCGGGCCGTGACCGATTTTGAATATGAGCTTCAGATCGCACAGACCAATCGCGTGATCGCTCCTGACATCGACACGGTCTTCCTTACCACCAATCTGAAATATTCCTATCTCAGTTCCAGCATTGTGAAGGAGATTGCGTCCTATGACGGAGAGATCGGCGCATTTGCCGACCCCCGGGTTGTGGACCGCATCCACAGCAAGATGGGCGTGAGAAAGAGACAGCATGAATAATATCGAACGGATTATCGGAGAAATCGAAGAGTACGTGGAGAGCTGCAAGACCAGCGCGCTGAACCGCTCCACCATTCTGGTACAGAAGGAAGAGCTGACCGCCATGCTGCTGGACCTGCGCATGGCCGTGCCTGACGAGATCCGCCAGTGCCAGAAAATCATCAGCAACCAGAACGCCATCCTGACCGACGCGAAGGCCAGGGCCGACAGCATGGTGCAGGAGGCCCGCCGCATGACGGAGCAGATGCTGGACGAGCACGAGATCATGCAGCAGGCCTACGCCACCGCCAACCAGTACACGGAAGACGCCAAGGCCCAGGCCCAGGAAATTGTGGACAAGGCCACGGACGAGGCAAACGCCATTCGCCTCGGCGCCGTCCAGTACACAGACGGCATGCTGCAGACCATGCAGACCATTCTGAACCACGCCATGGACGGCGCGCAGAAGAACTATGACGCGCTGCAGGCAGAGCTGAAATCCAATCTGGAGATCGTGACTTCGAACCGCTCCGCGCTTGCCCAGGGAGTCAGCGAATCAGAGGGCTGATCCGGCAGGGCATCAGGCCTTGCTCCGCTGACAGGCGAGCCTGCCGTGGCAGAAGGCTTTTGACCTTGATATCATAACAAGCAGTTGATCAGGAGAGAGTTTGCCGTCGGTGCAAACTCTTTCTCTGTGTCAGGAGGTAACGCCCCAGGGCTCGCGGAGCCCTGCAGGAACGGGGGTAGTATTCATGGCCATGTCCGGACTTCCGGAGTCTTTTCTTTCCGATATGCAGGAGCTCCTGGGAGAGGAGTATCCCGCCTTTCTGTCCTGTTTCGAGGAGCGCCCCCTCTCCGGGCTCAGGGTCAACACCCTGAAGATCGCCCCGGAGGAAGCCGCGGAGCTGCTCGGCCTCACGGACCCGGTCCCCTGGGCCCCGCCCGGCTTTTACCTGCCGGAGGAGAAGGGCCTCACCCGGCATCCCTTTTATTACGCCGGGCTCTACTACATCCAGGAGCCGTCTGCCATGAGCAGCGCCTCCCTTCTCGGCACCCGCCCGGGGGAGCGCATCCTGGACCTCTGCGCGGCGCCTGGTGGAAAGAGCACCCAGATCGGCGCCGACCTTAAGGGGCAGGGGCTTCTCGTGTCCAACGACCTGTCCAGCTCCCGGGCCAAGGCCCTCTTGAAGAACATCGAGCTCATGGGCATCGGGAACGCGGTCCTCACCTGTGAGGAGTCCGGCCGGCTGAAGGCCGCCTATCCGGGCTTTTTCGACCGGATCCTGGTGGATGCCCCCTGCTCCGGCGAGGGCATGTTCCGGAAGCATCCCGCGGTGATCAGGGCCTATCTGGAGCACGGGCGGGATTTCTACTGCCCGGTGCAGGCCATGCTCTTAGATGACGCGGCAGAGATGCTCCGTCCCGGCGGCACCCTGGTCTACTCCACCTGCACCTACAACCGCAAGGAGGACGAGGACCAGATCACGGCCTTCCTCTCGCGGCACCCGGACTTCACGCCGGACCTTCCGGCCCTTTCGCCCGGGCTGACCCCCTCCTCCCTGCAGGAGGGCTGCGTGCGGCTGTTCCCCCACCACGCGAAGGCCGAGGGCCACTTCGTGGCGCGGCTTAAGAAAGCGGGGCCGGAGGAAGGGTTCAAGGCATATGCCGGCGCCGCGACCGGTTCCCGGAAAGAGGGAGAGACCCGGGCATTTCTGAAGGCGGCAGAGTCCTTCCTCCGCTCCGTGAAGCTTCCGCTGGACCCCGGGCGCATCCTGGTCCAGGGGGAGTACGTCTCCTACCTGCCGGATGTGGACTGCCTGCGGCCGGGCCTCCGGTACTTAAGGACCGGACTCCTTCTCGGGCAGCTGAAGAGCGGGCGCTTCAAGCCCTCCCAGGCCCTCGCCATGTTCCTTGAGGGCAGCGCCTTCGAGGCTCCGGTGGCCTTAGATTCCGAGGACCCCAGGGTGCTCCGCTACCTGAAGGGGGAGACAATCGAGTCAGACAGCGGGGAGAAGCAGACAGAGAGCGGCTACCGGCTCCTTCTCTGCGGGCGCTGGCCCTTAGGCTTCGTCAAGCAGGACCGGAACCGGCTGAAAAACATGTACCTCCCGGGCTGGCGCATGATGTAACCGCTTCTACTACGATACATACAGGAGAACAGAAATTTGGAGACAATGCGGGCAGACCGCCTGCTTTCCGAGCTGGGCCTCTTCACCAGGTCCGAGGCGAAGAAGGCCATCAGGGGCGGAAGGCTGAAGATGAACGGAATCGTGGTGAGCCGGCCGGAGGAAAAGCTGGATCCCGGCTCCGGCGCCCTGACGCTGGACGGCACGCCGCTGGAGTTTCAGAAGTATGAGTACTGGGTGCTGAACAAACCGAAGGGGCTGATCACCGCCACGGAGGACAGGAAGCGGGAGACCGTTCTCTCCTACATGGGCCTCCAGCGGAAGGGCCTCTCCCCCTGCGGGCGGCTTGACGCCGACACAGAGGGGCTGCTGCTCGTGACCAACGACGGCGGCATGATCCACAGGCTGCTTTCCCCGGCGCGGCACGTGGACAAGACCTATGAGGTCCGGTACGAGGGGACGCTCCCCGAGGACGCGGCAGAGCGCATCAAGGAGGGGCTCACGCTGGAGGACGGCTACACCTGCCTGCCGGCGGTGCTGGAGCAGGCGGGGAATCCCGCGGTCCTCACCATCCGGGAGGGAAAATTTCACCAGGTGAAGCGGATGTTCGCCTCTCTGGGCTGCCC
>Ga0256404_1003122_pt1 | contig 34750 bp, 31 predicted proteins | sample RumenRJG_01DNA_FD_185990 | JGI IMG/M metagenome (GOLD analysis project Ga0256404, IMG submission 185990) | Bovine rumen microbial communities from Lethbridge, Alberta, Canada - RJG_01 | ecosystem: Host-associated > Mammals > Digestive system > Stomach > Rumen | place: Canada: Alberta | collected... | reverse complement strand
AGCTCTGCATCAGCGACAACGACACCATGCTCCCGGGCGCAAGGTACCACAACTTCAAGGACTTCCTCTCCTTCCCGAACGTCGGCGGCCCTGAGCTCGAGAACCCTCCGATGGAGCCGCTCCGCTCGTACCAGTTCGACTCGCACGAGAACGTATTCGATGCCATCAGCGAGCGCGACATTCTCCTGTACTATCCGTACTACAGCTTCCAGTACTTCACCGAGCTGCTCCGCCAGGCATCCTATGATCCTGCCGTCACCTCCATCAAGATCAACATCTACCGAGTCGCGAAGAACAGCCAGGTAATTGACTCGCTCATCGACGCTGCGAGGAACGGCAAGAGGATCACCGTCGTCGTCGAGCTCAAGGCAAGGTTCGACGAGGCCAACAACATCCAGTGGGCAAGGCGCCTCACCGACAGCGGCGTCAAGGTCCTCTTCGGCATGCCGAGCCTCAAGATCCACTCGAAGCTCTGCGTAATCTCGAGGATGGAGAACGGACAGCATGTAAGGTATGCCCACATCGGAACCGGCAACTTCAACGAGAAGACCGCGAAGATCTACACCGACTTCGCCCTCTACACCAAGAACCAGCAGCTTGCCGAGGAGGCCAACAGCGTATTCGACTTCATCGAGTATCCTTACCGCAAGCCTCAGTTCGACAACCTCCTGGTATCCCCGATTACCGCAAGGCAGCGCCTCTACTCCCTCATCGACGAGGAGATCTTCAACGCGCAGTGCGGCCGGGAGGCGTCAATCACCCTCAAGGTCAACAACCTTGTGGACAAGGGGCTTGTCAACAGGCTCTACGAGGCTGCCGACACCGGCGTCAAGATCCGCATGATCATCCGCGGCATGTGCTCGCTCGTAACCGGACACAAGAACATCCGCGCCATCAGCATCGTTGACCGCTTCCTCGAGCATCCGAGAGTCATGATTTTCTGGAACGGCGGCTCACCGAAGTACTTCATCAGCTCCGCTGACTGGATGACCAGGAACCTTGACTACAGAATTGAGGTCGGCACCCCGATCTTCGACGCAAGGCTCCAGAGGCGCATCAACCGCATCATCGACATCCAGCTTGCCGACAACACCAAGGCAAGAGTGCTTGACGAGGATCAGACCAACGAGTACGTCAAGAAGGATCCTGAGGCAAAGCCGATCCGCTCTCAGATGGAGATCTACAACTACCTCTCCGACCTTGAGGAGAGGCTCAAGAACGGCGAGAACGTCTGACAGGGACTTACAGGAGAAATCCTGAAAAACCGCAGAGGCCGCGCAGATGCGCGGCCTTTTCTTTTCTTCCCGATACTGATTCTGTTCAAATCCGGCATATACCTGCCGCCCTGGTTCTTCGCTGACTGATATACGGTTTATCCCGTACAATAGCTCTGGCATCTGAGGCCGGACTTTGTTAAAGTGAAACAAAAAGCATACGTCATTGAATTTCTGCTCTCACCGCAGAAGGAAGACGGATGCGGTGGAACGGGAATATGAGCAATAAATTTGATGATTTTCTCGGGGAACAGCTTAAGGATCCCGAAATCCGCGAGGAGTATGAGGCCCTGCAGCCGGAGTATGCCGCCATTCAGGCAATGATTGACGCAAGAGTGCGTTCCGGAATGACCAAGAAAGAACTTTCGGAAAAGACAGGGATTGCCCAGGGCGACATCAGCAAAATAGAGCGCGGGAACGCGAACCCGTCGCTTCGTACCCTGCAGAGGCTCGCAAGAGGAATGAAAATGACGCTCAGGCTCGAGTTTGTTCCTGAATGCAGCACTGACACAAAGCTGCAGCCTGTCTGAAATCTCATCAGCAAAAAAGAAGAGCCCCGAAAACAGAGGGGCTTTTTCGCACCATGACGGCTGAAATCCAGACCGCCCCAGGCACATCAGGGCATGCGCAGCAGCGCATGCCCTGATGCCTGAGAATTACGGCAGGATTATCCTGCTGAACCCGCCGCCCTCGCGCTCCACGCGGATCTGCACGCCAATCCGCTCGTTCATGTCCTTCACGTGGGATATGACGCCAATCTGCCTTCCCGACTCGTTCAGTGACTCGAGGCAGCTCAGCACCGTGCCGAGCGACTGGTCATCAAGAGTGCCGAAGCCCTCGTCGATGAACACCGACTCGACCGTAGTCCTGACGCCGTGAAGCTCGGACATCGAAAGCGCAAGAGAGAGCGAGACAATGAAGCTCTCGCCGCCCGAAAGCGACTCGACCGGGCGGATCTGATCCGCGATGTCCCTGTCGCAGATTTCCATGCTCATGCCGGAGTCAGCCGGCACAATGAGCTGGTAGCGGCCGTGCGAGAGCGTCCGGAGATGGAGGTTCGCAAAGATGACCAGCTCCTTCAGGGTCAGGTTCTGCACGAAGTCGCGGAGTTTCTTGCCGTCGCTTGAGCCGGCGAGATCGTCAAGCTTCTTCGCTGCCTCATACCTGCTCCGGAGGGCGTCAAGCTCCTTCGAGAGCGCATCCCTTTCCTTCCGGTAGTTCTCGTCTGCCCTGAGCTCGGCGCTGATGTCATCGCGCGTCCTCAGGTTGTTCTCCTTCCTCTTGTCAAACGACTGACGCCACTGCTCGGTGATGAAGCCCATCCCGTCGGTCTGAACCTGCGGGATGACCGCGGCGATGGAGTCGAGCTTCTTCTTGGTCTCAAGCGAGGTCCGGTAGAGATCATCGGCCCTCTGCTGCAGCGTCGCGCACTCCTTCTCGATGCCGTCGATGCGCCTCCTCTCCTCCCTGACCTGCTCGGCAGTGCTTGAGGAAAGCACCGAGGTTATCACATCCGGATCGAAGTTCTGCGACCTCACCATCGAGCGGAACAGCGACTCCGCATCACTGAGGGCAGGCGCTGCCTGGGCAATGCCGGTCTCGAGGAGCCTGAGCTCGGTAGACTTCTCCTGCAGCCTCGTGCGGCTCTCCGCGCAGCGCGACTCGGCATTCTTCTTCTCCGCGGCAAGCGCGTCACGCCTGTCCCTGAGCTGCTTCTCGACCACGTTCAGATCATCCTCGGCAAAAAGCGCCTTCTTCCTGGCGGCAAGCGACTCAACCTCGCTCCGGAGCTGCGAGTAGTCATTCTCGGATTCGGTGAAGACCGAGAGCAGCCCGCAGAGCTGTCTCCTTGCGCTGTCGAGCCGGCTCTCGGCGATGCTGAGCTGCTGCGTCAGATCCCGCTTCTCCTTGTCCCTGCTGACATACTCCTCGCACCTGCTGTTCCATGCGCTGATTCTTCTCTTCCTCTCCTCCGGGGTCACCGATCCGTCTCCGTAGAACCAGTCCCTCCAGGTCTCTAGGTTGTGGCAGCGCGTCGTGATCTTCGCCTCGCAGTCCCTGATCTCCTTGCGGAGGTTCTTCAGGCGGTCCGAGGTCCTCGCCTCGTCCGACTTCGCGCCGGCAAGCTCCTTGCTGCTCTCCATCTTCTCGTTGACCGCCTGCTCGCGCTTCTCCTCGCGGTCTGCAATCAGTGTCGAGGTCTCCGACTCCTCCTTCTGCAGCTCCTCGTAGCGGGCGTTCTGCCCCTGCAGCGATCCGCTCTCGGCGCGCAGCTTGTCCTCGGTGCCCCTGAGCGCCTCCGACACGCGGTCAAACGCGCCCTCGTCAGAGATGTAAAGTGACGGGTAGCCGTTCGACGAGGTCTTGTTCCATGACTCGAAGGTCTGGGAGATGTCGGCGGTGATATCGCGGAGATCCTTCTCGAGCGACAGCAGCTGCAGCTTGCGGCTCTCGAGCTCGGTCCTCTCGCGGCTGATCCTCTCGTCGAGCGCAACGCATCTGCCGCGCAGCTCGTCGGCCTGGGCCTTGAAGCCGTTCATCGCGTGCTCCGCCCCGGAGCTGAACCCCTCGCCGTGGTAGATCTGTCCGCAGAGCGGGCAGGGGCTGCCGACCTTGAGGAGGTTCCTGAAGGCCTCTACCTTGAGCCTGCGCTCCTCCTCCTTTACGAGCTCCTCAGCGGTGTCAGCCTTGATCCTGGCGTCATGGAGCTGCTTCTCGAGATCCGCTATGGCCACGGTCCGCTGCGAGATCTGCCCCTTCAGATCGTCAATCGACGCCTGCTTATCGCGCCTCTGGCTGATGCGGGCAGTAATCGACGGCACCATGCCGTCAAGGCGGGCCAGCACATTGAGGCTGGCGCTGACCTTCTGCAGGTCCTGCTTGACCTTCTCGTGGCTGCTCTGGGAGTACTGCGTCCTGATCCTGGAGCGCTTCTCGCGGAGGGGCCTGAGCTCCGAGTCAATCCGGCCGATGAGCTCATCCTTGTCGCGCATCACCGCGTCAAGCGTCCTTAGCCTCTCCCCGACCGTCTTCAGCTGCGACTCCTCGCCTGCGGCGTCCTCGACGCTGCCCGCGAGCTTCTCGAAGAGATCATTGAGGATCTGGTAGGACTGGACAAAGGGCTCGCAGTCGCGGTTCTCCGCGAGGAACTTCCTCACGGCCGCGTCCTGCTCCTTAAGCCTTGCAATCTCCTTCTCCCCGTCAGCGACTGCCGCCTCACCCTGTGTCTTGTCTGCTGATGCCTTGTCGAGCTTCGCCTTCTTCCTCTCGAGCTGCATGTTCTGCGCGCCGATCTGCTGCTCTATGGAGCGTGCCTTGCCGAGATCCTGGATTTTACGGGCGAACTCCGCCTCATAGGCTGACTGGGCATTCTCGGCAGACTGCAGCTCCGCATTCCTCGCCGACGTCTCTGCTGAAAGCGCGTCAACCTCATCCGAAAGCGCTTTCTGCCTGTTTCTGCCCGCCGAAAGCTCCTCCTTCTTGCGCCCGATGTCCTCAAAGCGGCTCCTGACCTCGCCGTGCGAGTCAAGGTACTTCATGATGTCGTAATGGCGGTCCATGTTCTGCCTGGCGAGCTCGATCTGAAGCCCCTCGACCTGGCCCCTGAGTCCGCTCAGCTTCTGCTGCTGATCGCCGTAGTTGTTGTGCTCGCTGTCGTACTTCATGAGCTGCGCGAAGATGTTCTCGATCTCCGAGCGCTCACGTTCGGCCTGCTTGAGGTCGCCCTGCTTCTTCGCGAGGTTGTCCGGGGAGAGGATCTTGGCTGCGACTCCCTGGAGCTGGATTTCCTTGCCTGTGACCTCGCGCTGCTTCTCCGAGGAGTCCTGGTGGATCTGCCTGGAGATTGCGGCATAGAGCTCGGTTCCCGTTATCCTCTCGAGGATCTTGGCCCTGGTGTCGGAGTCGGCATGCAGGAAGTTGGCGAACTCTCCCTGCGGGAGGATCACGATGCTGTTGAACTGCTCCCAGTCGAAGCCTATGATGCGCCCGATGAGCGCATTGCACTCGCTCGGCTTCTCGGCGATGTAGCGGTACTCCCCGCTGCTCTCGTCGTATTCCTGGATCCAGCGCTTCGCGTCCTGGAACCTGCCGTCAGCCCTCTCGCGGGCGCGCTTCACCTCCCAGCGGGCGATGTAGCGCTTCCCCTTCACCCCGATGAACTCGACCTCGGCGTAGCCCGAGGCGGCAGTCCTCGTGAGTATGTTCCTCGGATCGGTGTCGGAGAGGTTCCCGAGGCTGTCCTTCTTCGCGCTGCGGTCCCTGTCGGACAGGGTCTCGGCCTGTCCCCTTTTCCGCATCGGGAGCCTCACGGTCTTCCCGTAGAGCGCGAGCGCAATCGCGTCAAGGATGGTGCTTTTTCCGGCGCCCGTCGGGCCGGTTATCGCGTAGAGCCCCGAGCTCCCGAGGATGCCCTTGTTGAGCTTGATGACAAAAACCTGATCATCCTGGCACTTGAGGCTCGCAAGGTTCCTGATCTTGATAGTCAGAATCTTCATGATCTGCCGCCCTCCTCCTCGCCGAGCTGTTCCCTGGCCTTCTCCACTGAAGCGTGGTAAAGCTTCATTATGTCATCCGGCACCGTTCCGGTGTAGCCGTCATAGGCCCACTTGCGCCGTAGGACCTCCTCCTCCGAGATCTGCTCGAGCTGCTCGGGCGCACCGCCGGCAGCTCCTCCCGTGATCCCTGCCTGCTCGCGTCCCGTCACTATGCGGACCAGCCTCACCCTGCCGCGCACGATGCCGGCGATGAAGCTCTCGAGACCCGGCTCCGGGGTCGTGATGAGGACCGGCACCTCGAGGAACGGCCTCTTCTCTATGTCAGGCTCGAAGGGGAGCTCAGCGGCGAGCTTCCTGAGGCTCTCCTCGACCACGCCCTTGAGCTCGTTCTTGGCCGGCACCTTGTACATCTTCACCGGCTGCGGGACCTCAATGCTGTGATCGATCCTGATGCCGTCACCGTCGCAGACGAGCTCCACCAGGCGGTGATGATAGGGAGGCCTGCCCTCGTCCATGCTGAGCGCGAGAGGTGAGCCTGAATAGACCACATTCGGCGCGACGGCCTGATCGCGGTGGAGGTGCCCGAGCGCGGCGAAGTCATAGCCGTCAAACACGGAGACGGGGAGCGCGTGCTGGTTGCCGCAGAGAACCTTCCTTTCCGAGAGCTCGGAGAGGAGGCCGTTCACCATATAGCAGTGACCGAGGGCGAGCGCCTTTCCGGTCTTTGAGGGAAGCGTCCTTATATAGTCAAGCACGTCCCGGTAGATGCCGCCGATACGGGACACCACGAGATCCTGCGTCAGATCCTCCGTGCCGCAGCCGATGTCAGCGACGCGGATGAAGGGGACTGCCGCCGCGTAGAGCGCGACGTCCCCGTTCCGGTCATGGATGGGCACCGCCATGGCGGCAGCGTCAGTAGAGCCGTCCGGCTTCGTCCTGAGCCGCCCGATCATGGTCACGCCGATTGAGCGGAAGAGCGCCCCCGGCGCGTCAAGCCTTGACCATGAGTCATGGTTGCCGCCCGTCAGGATAATGTCGGCATGCGGCATCTCCGCCCTGAGCTCCGAGAGGAAGTCGTAGGCAAGCTTCTGGCTTTCCGCCGAGGGGTTGCTGCTGTCGAATATATCCCCGCATACCACAAGCGCGTCGGCCTCCTCGCTCTTCATCGTCTCAAGCAGGAATCTGAGGAACTCGCGGTGCTCGTTCCCCCGCTCGAAGCCATGCAGCATCTGGCCGATATGCCAGTCAGCCGTATGAATGATCTTTACCATAGGACATCCTCCAGTCACGGCCTGATATTGTGGCACAGCTCACGCGGAAATACCTGACCTTCTGTCACATCCGTACAAAGCCTGCCGGAGGTGCCGCGCCATAGTGCCGGCGTGTGAGGCAGGCGTCAATTTTTGAGCACCGGACAATCGTCAGGAGACGCTGTTTTAGTGTATACTGAACAGCCGCCGGAATATAAAAACGGAACCCTGCACGAAGCAGCGGCGGACAGGAAAAACAGCGTGTTGCGGGGACTTTAAGGCTGCGGCAGGACTGCGCCGCGCGCATTATTATAAAGAACCGGGATAGAACGATGAACAGAGACAGCGCGCTTGCCTTCAGGATCATAAAGGCAAGGAGGACAGGAGCCGGTGAGTTCAGGAACCTCACCTTCACCCCGGACAACGTATGGACAGTCTTTGACAGGGACTGCGCCGACATGTTCCGCAATGTGAACCACTCGGTCGGCGATGTCCCGAAGACTCTCGTCCCGTACCGGAACAGCACGCTAGTGAGCGGGAGAAGCGGATGCAGGCTGCTCTGCCCGCCAGAGATCGAGCGGCTCCTCCTTGACGCGGGAATACCGGGGCTTTTCGAGTCCGGCGCCGCAGGAGTCAGAAACGGGAAGCAGGCGGAACGCTCTGAGAAGAAGGAAAGCGGCGGAGACGATGATCGCCTGCAGTTCCCGTTCCCTCTCAGGATGAGCTGAGGCCGGGAAATAAGATTTTCAGCCGGCGGGGCCAGCCCTGCCGGAGTCCCTGCATTCGCGGCGCGAAGGCAGTGGAGCTGCCCAGGCAGGTGAGCCTGGCATTGGTGTGAAGCCAGTTCAGGCTCCGGATTTCGGAACTGATTCACAAGTTACTGTGGCGTTTTTTAAGGATAAGCAATATGTGGTTTAAGAATCTCAGACTATACCGTCTCGCCGACACCTTCAGCACTACGGCGGCAGATCTTGAAAAGGCCGTCGGGCAGAGCAGATTCGAGCACTGCAGCGGGCAGAACACCTCCTCCAGCGGCTTCGTCTCCCCGTTCGGTCACAGGTCCGAGTCGCTCGTGTTCAGCGGGCAGCAGCAGCTCATCGTCACCGCCCGCTTCGAGAAGAAGGTGATCCCTCCCTCAGTCATCACGGACGAGACCCAGAAGGTTCTTGACGCCGAGGAGCAGCAGACCGGCAGGAAGCCCAAGAAGAGCGACAGGGCAAGGGCCCGCGAGGCAGTGCTCGGCAAGCTTATCCCCCAGGCATTCGCCATCCACTCGGACGTGTCGGTCTGGATCGATCTCGACCAGCACCTCGTCATTGTCGACACCTCCTCCTCGAAGAAGGCCGAGGACACCCTCTCCCTCCTCAGGAAGGCGCTCGGCTCCCTGCCCGTGCAGCCCGCCGAGACCAAGGACTCCGTATCCACCGCACTCACCAACTGGGTGCTCGAGGGCGGCTCGACCGTCGAGGGCGTAATGGTCACCAACGAGGTCACCCTTTCCGGCACCGGCGATGACAACGCCGTGATCAGCGCGAAGAAGCAGGACCTCTTCACCGATGCCATCGCGAACCTCGTCAAGAACGACAAGGTCGTAACCAAGCTCGGCCTTTCCTGCAAGGACGGCGAGATGGAGTTCGTCATCGAGGATGACTTCTCCATCAAGCGCCTCAAGATCGCCGACGAGCTCAAGAACAGCGGCGACACCGATGCCGGAAATGAGGATCCGGTAGTACGCGCCACCACCGACTACACCATCATGACCGGCCTCCTCAGCAAGACCATCTCCGATCTTGCCGGTGCGTTCGGCGGGATCAAGCCCTTCTCCGAGAACGGGGATTAAGGAAGGACAGCGGGTCTAACCCGGCAGTGCCGGCGGTGACGCTCTCAACGCCGGTTCAGTCAATTCAGAAAGGCAAAGTCCGGACACCATGAACAAACCAGAACTTCTCTGCCCCGCGGGGACACTCAGGAACTTCCGCTACGCCATCGCCTACGGCGCGGACGCCGTTTACTGCGGCGCCCCGCGCTACAGCCTCAGGGTGAGGAACAACGACTTCTCCCTGGACAACCTCAGAATCGGGATTGAGGAGGCGCATGCGGCCGGGGAAAAGGTCTACGTCGTAACGAACGTGCAGCCGCACAGCTCGAAGCTTGACACCTTCAGCCGCGACATCAGGGAGATGGCCGCTCTCAGCCCCGATGCTTTCATCGTCTCGGATCCGGGCGTCATTTACCTCATCAGGAAGCTTGGCATCGACATCCCGCTCCACATCTCCGTCCAGGCGAACAGCGTCAACTGGGCAGACGTGGAGTTCTGGAAGAGCGAGGGCGCCTCGCGCGTCATCCTCTCCCGGGAGCTCTCCATAGGCGAGATCAGGGACATCCGCGAGAAATGCCCTGACATCGAGCTCGAGGTGTTCGTGCACGGAGCGCTCTGCGTCGCGAGCTCCGGAAGGTGCCTCCTCTCCGGCTACATGTGCCGGAGGGACGCGAACCAGGGTGCCTGCACCAACTCCTGCCGCTGGGACTACAGCGTCTACCGCGGAAAGCTGGATGAGAACGGCGCGATAGTGCCGGAGAAGTCAGAGGCCGAGTGCCTCGCCGAGAGCGCAGCTGCCGGTGAGAGGCCGGTCGCGCTCATCGAGGAGAGGAACAACCGCCCCGGCGAGCTGATGCCTCTTTTCGAGGACGAGCACGGCGCCTATATCCTGAACTCGAAGGATCTCTGCGCCGTGAGGCATGTCGCCGAGCTCGCTGAGATCGGGGTCGACTCCCTGAAGATTGAGGGACGCACCAAGTCTGCCTACTACGTCGCAAGGACCGCCTCCGCCTACCGCCGAGCGATTGATGACGCCGCAGCAGGAAAGCCCTTCGACGAGGGCCTCTACAATGAGCTCCTCCAGGTCGCCTCGCGCGGCTACACTGACGGGTTCCTTGCCCGCCACACCACGGAGGAGATGCAGAACTACGCGGTAGGCTACTCCGAGTCCGAGACCGAGCTCCTAGTTGGCGACATCCTCGGTACCACCCCTGACGGCCATCTCGACATCAAGGTCAAGAACCACTTCGAGGTCGGTGACGACATCCTCGTGGTATCGCCCGCGGGGAACTCCCGCGCCAGGATCACCTCCATGGAGGAGAACGGGAAGCCCGCGCAGGCAGCTCTCGGAAGCGGGCACCAGGTCTACATCACGACGGAGCCTGCGGTTAGCATCAGTGACAGCTACAGCATGATCGTGAAGCTCCTGAAGCCGAAGGCCAGGCCCGCGGCCGCTGCTCCCGCTGACGGAAAGAAGGACTGATGAGCTGCCGCGTCCTTGAGAGCTGCATCGGCTGCGACATGTGCGTCCTGGAGTGCCCCAATGACGCCATCACGGAGAAGGACGGCGTCTATACCATCAACGAGGATCTCTGCACGGAGTGCGTCGGCTTCTACAAGTCACCGCAGTGCATGAGGGTCTGTGCGGTGAAGGCTATCGCGAGGAACCCGGAAAGGCGTGAGACGCATGATGATCTCCTCGCCAAGGCAAGGAGAATCCACTCGGTCCTTCAGAAATAGACAGGTGCCGGAAGTTTTCAGACTTCCGGCATTTTTATTTTTAAAACAGCACAGTACGGATAAGAGACTGCAGAGCCATCAAAAACTGTGCTTGTGACGTGAATTTCACGTGCCCTTGGTATATGGAGCATTACATGTGCACTTTAATGCAGAAAGACGTTCTCGCCGAGAATCTCGCTGAAGCAGCGGCCTTTATCGGCAGGCGGTTTGCGGACAAGGATGATGTCCCTCTGGAATTCCGCATGTGCGGACTGCTGAGGTACTTCCTCCTGACCCATGAAGCGGCGGAACTTGATTATGACGCGCTCTGCAGCGATATCTCGGCTCTCCGCAGCAGGTTCGAGGCAAAGCCTGAAGTGTTGTCAGAGAGTGATGACTGTTCCGGAGCTGCTGCCAGCAGAATCATCCGTATGTACCTCACTGGGCTTGATGCACACCGTAACATGGCTCCTGCCGGCGCCGTCCTGGGCGGTCAGCCTGGTGCCGGGAAGTCAGGCCTCACGGGCTGGTTTCTGAAACGCTATCCTGATGCCATATCCGTCAACGCCGATGAATACAGATGCTGGCACCCTGACTATCAGAGGTTTCAGAAAGATCTCGGGAAGGAAAGCGCCAAGGCAACCGCAGGATTCTCCGGAAAGATCGCCTCAGAGCTCCTAAGGATGGCCGCTGAGGAGAGGCTCAATACCGCTATTGAGGGGACCTTCAGGACATCCGAGGTTCCGCTCGGCACGCTGAGGCTCTATAAAAGCCGCGGATACACCACCTATGTCCTCATCAAGACCTGTCCCGCCTCCATTAGCTGGCAGCACTGCACAGAGCGCTATGACGATGCCCTTAGGGAAAATGGCGGGAAGGAGAGGTTCACCGACAGGAAGATCCATGACTATGTTGTCTCAGTTCTCGGAACAAATGCAGACGCTGTCTTTAAGTCAGGTCTTGCGGATCACTTCTATGTCTTTGACCGGAACAATGCCATTATCTACTCATCAGATTCTGACAGAAATTGTTCTCTCCCTTCAGAGGCTATTAACAAGGAGCTAATGGACTGAGTCCCGGATCGGGCTGCTGTTTCTCCGGCTGCGGCAGATTTCCGAACATTCATGCCTCTCGGAGCCGTCTGTTTTTAAGACACCCATGGTGTGATATACTTCACATTAGTTTCCATCTGCGCTCTATTCTGATTTCCTTGCCAAAACAGGCACACAATGTCAAAATGAGGCAGATTTTTGTTCTTTTGAAAATGGCGTCCCTACATGTATCCAAATCATCCATATAAAGCATATCTTAATGTTGCCGTAAAGGCAGCGCGCAATGCTGGCAGGCTCATTGTCCGCAATTTCGAGAACGCCGACACCGTACAGGTTTCAGAGAAAAACAAGGACGATCTCGTAACCAACATCGACCGCGAGTGCCAGAGCACCATCGCCGATACCATTCTTCATTTCTACCCGAAAGACAGAATCACCGGCGAGGAGAACAGCGTCAATGCAGAGAGCACTGACGCCGAGCGCGAGTGGATCGTTGACCCGATCGACGGGACGACCAATTTCGTGAAGGGCATTCCCCATGTCGCAGTCTCCATTGGCGTAAAGTACAAGGGCGAGACCGTCGCAGGCTGCGTCTATGATCCCATTCTTGACGAGCTCTTCACCGCCGAGAAAGGCAGCGGCGCGCAGCTCAATGACCGCAAGATCCATGTATCGAACAGGCAGTCGCTGAACGGCACCATCATCGCTGTATCCTATCCGCACAGGAAGAGACAGTACCTCGACGAGTACCGCGCCATGATGAACCGCGCCTTCGACAAATGCGCCGATCTCAGAAGAATGGGCACCGCGAGCCTTGATCTTGCCTACGTGGCAGCCGGACGCCTTGACGGGTATTTCGAGGCTTGCCTCTATCCCTGGGACTTCGCAGCTGGCGAGCTCATGGTCAGGGAAGCAGGCGGCTTCGTTACCGACTTCAGCGGGAAGAATGACGCTTACTACGAGAACGGCTCCATTGTCTGCGGCTCTCCTCACGTTCACAGAGCCCTGCTTGAGTGCATCAGGCCGGACCTCAAGGATTTCATGAGTAAGCTCGAGGAAGAGCGCGAGGCAAAGTCGAAGTAAGAAAGATTCCATAGCGGCTTCTGGCCGTAGGCCGCATAAAAGATAACCCCGGATGGCGGATGACGCCTTCCGGGGTTTTTGCTTTCACTGCGAGGCGGATTTTCCGGAGCCCCGGCCAGGGAGTATGCGAAGCGCACTGCCCTGACGCGGAGGGGATTGATTACCAGCCGCCGATCCTCATCACTGAGTCAATGCAGTTGGCCTTCAGCGTCCTGTCGCTGATTTTGTCGCAGTAGGATGACTTCTTGGTCTTGATGGCGAGCTCCAGGTAGTCAGAGTCGGAGAGCGCCCCGTTTCCGCCGCGGACGTTGTAGTCGTAGAAGCTCCCGTCACCGTAGTAGCGGTTGGTATTGCCGTAATAGAACCTCTGCTGGTTGCCGTTCTGGTAGCCGTTCTGATAGCCGTTGCTGTAGCCGTTCTGATAGCCGTTCTGGTAGCCGTTATTGTATCCGCGCCGGCCGCCTGCCTCCGGATGCCGGTCGTAGTAGCTGCCGTCTCCAGGAACATGGTTGAGGTCCTCGCGGTAATACCTCTTCATCTTGATTCCGTCAGTCTGCTGGTAGTAGGCACCTGCGCCTGTACCTGAGCTCTCAAGAGCATACTGGTATGAGCCCTGGTAAACAGGATCCGCCGCGGCTGACAGGCAGATCAGGATCCCTGCGGAAAGAAGCGGAACAGCAGTCCGAATGCACATTTTCATGATGAACCTCCGAAGCACATACCTGTACGTCTGCAGATCCGGCGCCCGGCCTGCAGCATTCATTCATATGATGATAAACACAAACCGCAGGAAAGATCAAAGCATTTCTTAACCGCTGACCGCAGACCTGTGCAATGTTCAGCTGCCATAGCCTGGTGAAAAATGGCTGATTCAAGCCCGCTCAAGCCTCCCAGACGTTATGTCATACTGATTACTGCTGTTTTGACAAAAATGATGCTATGGTTGAGCTCACGCTTCCTAAGTATGCAAACATCCACGCTGCAGAGTATTCTCTCTACCTGCCGGACAAGGCCGTACTCCAGCGCAAGCTGCAGGATGGATAAACGAATCCGAGGACATTCACGGGCAACTGTAGTATATATTCAGCCAGCCTGGCATCACTGCAGCAGCCATACATGCCGCATAGCTGCAGGCAAAACCGGCTGCCTGACAGCAAAAAAGGGGGCATCTGCCCCCTTCCTCATTCCGCAGGCGGAGCTTACTTCTTGAACTCCGCTCCCTTGCCCTGCCCGTAGTTCGGGTCAAAGCTCTCGGAGCCGCCTGAGCCGTCCTTTCTCCAGTAAGGGGAGAACGAGCGGAGCTCCGCGATGATCTCAGGGACCTTCTCGACAGTGTAGTCGATGTCGGCCTCGGTGGTGAATCTCGAGAGCGAGAACCTGATGGTTCCGTGCGCAGCGGTGAACGGGATGCCCATGGCCTTCATGACATGCGAGGGATCGAGCGATCCGGAGGTGCAGGCGCTGCCGCTCGAGGCGCAGATTCCGTACTCGTTGAGCTTGAGGAGGATGCCCTCGCCCTCGACGAACTGGAAGGCGATATTGCTGGTGTTGGCCGAGCGGTTGTCAGGATCTCCGGTGACGAAGCAGTCAGGGACCTTCGCGAGAATGCCCTGCTCGAGGCGGTCTCTGAGGCGCTTGATCTCGGATCTCATATAGCCGACATGCTGCCCTGAGAGCTCGCAGGCCTTGCCCAGGCCGACAATGTACGGGACGTTCTCGGTTCCGGCGCGCCTGCCGCTCTCCTGATGGCCTCCGCGGAGGAACGGGCGGAAGCGGCAGCTGCGCTTCAGGTAGAAGACGCCGATGCCCTTCGGGGCATGGAGCTTGTGGCCGGAGAAGGAGAGCATGTCGATGTCGGTGCTCTTGAGGTCCATGTCGACCTTGCCCATGGCCTGGACGCCGTCGGAGTGGAACATGATGCCCTGCTCATGCGCGAGGTGGGCCATCTCGGTCACAGGATAGATGTTGCCGGTCTCGTTGTTGGCCCACATGCAGGTGACCAGCGCGACGTTGCTGTTGAGGGCCTTTTTGTACTCGTCAAGATCAAGGCGTCCCTTGGAGTCAACGTGAAGCTTCGTGATCTTGTAGCCACGGTCCTCCTCCAAATGGTCAAGCACCCTGAGGATGGCAGGATGCTCAACTGGAGTGGTGATGATCTCCCTCTTCTCCGGGTTGCACTCGATGGCGGAGTAGATGGCGGTCGAGTCTGACTCGGTCGCGCAGGAAGTGAAGATAATCTCGGAGTCGTACTCGGCTCCTACGTACTCGGCAATCTTGTGCCTGGCCTCGGCGACTGCCCTCGCGGGCTCAATCGCGAGATCATGCATGGAGGAGGCGTTGCCGTAATACTCGGTGAAGTAAGGCAGCATCGCCTTCACTACCTCAGGATCGACCATGGTCGTAGCGTTGTTGTCGAGGTAGACAGTTCTCTTCTCAGACATCTCAGTTTGCCTCCCCGGTTCCGTTCAGATCCGGCTCGACGAGCTCAAGGGGAACATGCTTGCCGAGGGCCTTGTCAACCTGGGCCTGGACATAGGAAAGGGTCATCTCGCTCATGAAGCAGCCGAGGCAGGCGCCGTAGAGCCTGATGAGGATCTTGTCGTCAGCGACATCGATGAGCTCGACATTGCCGCCGTCCTGCTCGAGTCCCGGGCGCATCTCGTCAAGGACCTTCTCGACCTTGTCCCAGTAAGGATGGTCGCGGTGCTGTACATAGTGATCGGACAGGGAGACCTTGCCGTTCTTCGCCTGGGCCTTCTCGAAGCGGTCGCGGCTTACGAAGTCCTCCACATACCTGCCCTCATAGCCGCCCTTCCAGAACTTGTCGAGGATCTTCTCGATCTTCTCGCGGCAGCCGCCGCAGGCTCCGCCTGCCTTGGTGTAGTTGGTGACATCCTCGACGGTCTTGAGGCTGTTCGCGCGGATGTTCTGCACGATCTTGGCCTCGTCAACGCCGAAGCACTTGCAGATAAGGGGGCTCTCCTCGTGGGATTCCTCCCAGCTCTCGCCGCGGTAGTTGGCAACGGCGGCGTGGAGCGCCTCCCGGCCCATGACGGAGCAGTGCATCTTCTGCGGGGGAAGGCCGTCAAGATAGTCTGCGATGTCCTTGTTGGTGATTTTGAGAGCCTCGTCAACGGTCTTGCCCTTGATCATCTCGGTGAGCGCGGATGACGATGCTATGGCGCTTCCGCAGCCGAAGGTCTGGAAGCCAGCGTCTGTTATAATGTTGGTCTTGGGATCAACCTTGATCATGAGCCTCAGCGCGTCGCCGCAGGAAATGGAGCCGACATCGCCGACTCCGTTGGCGTCCTCAAGCACCTTTGCGTTGCGCGGATGGAAAAAATGATCCTTTACCTTATCTGAATAGTTCCACATGATGCCACTCCTACATGATCCGGAAACGGACCGGCATGTTTCAAAGATGTATTTATAATACATCTTTGAAAGTGTGATTTAAACGTCAAAGTGAAAAATATCAGAGACTGAAAAAAGGCCCTCATCAGAGGGCCGGATCTATGCCGCGCGGCTCGACCGCAGTGGAGAACACAATCTGCGTCTCCGTCGTGCCGAAGCGCTTCTGCAACTGCCCGATGAAGCCGTCGAGCTCCATGGTGGAGCGGAACGCCACCTTTATAAGCATGGAGAACTTGCCCGTCACGCAGTTGCACTCGATTACATTCGGACAGGTGCTGATGAACTGGTAGAACACCGGCTTTCCCCCGGGCGGAACCTCCAGGTTGATGAACGCGGTGATGCTGAAGCCGAGAGCGTTGCGGTCGATGACCGCGGTATAGCCCTTGATGTAGCCGTTCTTCTCAAGCTTGTCAATGCGGCTCGAGACTGCGGGCGTCGAGAGGCAGACCTGCTCGGCGAGATATTTCAGTGAATAGCGGGCATTGTCCTGCAGGAGCTTGATGAGCTTAATGTCCGTCCGGTCAAGTTTATCCAAAGCCATGCCTCCTCAAACAGATGGTAAAATACCACAGTTCAGTCGTAAATGCTTAATTTTATGAACTGTTTTTAGCAGAAATACTGACAAAGTGAGTCAGAAACTTAAAATAGTTAAGCGAGCCGCACCTCTGCGAGGCTTCGCCACTACCGGTGCAGAGAACTGCTTTCCGGAACCTGCCAAGGGAGAAGGCAATGGCACAGACCATTTTTCAAATCAGAATGGATGAGGAGCTCTGGGAGGGCATGAGGAAAACCTGCGCCATGCTCAAAATGAGCACTGACGATGCCTTCTCATTGTTTGCGGAAAAGATGCTTGGCGAAGGCCGCCTGCCTTTTGATGTTCCTGAAGATCCGTTTTTCTCCGGGGAGAACCAGAGACACCTCAGGAAAAGCATCGCAAGGCTTGAGTCCGGGCTCGGCAGGGAGCACCCGCTGGCCGATGGCTGATCACAGGACTGCCCTCCGGAGCGCGGAATATATGACAAGAACCGGCTGCGAAGCGCAGTCTGGAGATCAACGGGGAACCCCGCAATGAACCTTATCCTGACAGAAGACGAGCTGAGACTGCTCTCGGCACCGGGGCTCTCCCATGAGGCAAGGTCCCTCTACCTGCTCTTCATCCGTCCCTTTGCCCTTAACGGTAAAGCCATGCTCGATCTGAGAGCACTTCAGGATCAGATGTCTGTGCAGGACAGCAGGAGCCCCGGCGGGTACTCCTACCGCCCCGATGACGGCACGCTGCAGGAGCTGCTCTTCGAGCTCACGGGACACGGGCTTGTCACCAGGGCCCATGACAAGGACGGTCTTTTTGAGGACGGGGAGACCGTATTCCTCCCGGCGGCAGACTGCAGTCTCACGGCAGAAGGAAGGAAGCCGGACCTGAGGCTCTTTCCCATCAGCGAGAACTGGAGGCCTTCTGACAGATTTCCCGCGACTGCGGTTAAAATGGGGCTTGACGGCTCAGACTGGAGCGAGCGGGAGCTTGCTGACTTCATCGCATCCGCCTGGGCTGACGGGCGGGTGCAGAGCGCCAGCAGATGGGATGTCGCCTTCGCGAGGTTCCTCCGGAGCAGGAGATACCCCAGGGAATACTATACAAGGCCCGTAAGCGGCTCGGAAAGGTACGGCGATGACTGAGAACAGGGACGGCAGCATGGAAGAGAACAGAGAGGACGCTGACGGCGGATTCGGACAGGACATCAGCGAGCTCATCAGGCGCAAGAAGGAGGAGACGGCAGCGGAGAACGCGGCTGATGGCTCCGCTGCTGCCAACGGCACGGCATCCTCTCCGGAAGGCAGCGTCTCTGACGGGGACATCGCCCGCCTCACTGAGAGAAAAAGACGGGAGACCGCGGCTGAGGACGAGGCGGGAAGGAACTCGTTCTCATCAATTATCCGCGACATAGCTGAGAGGAGCGGTCTCGATCTGACCGGGGACGATCCCTACGACGGAATGTCCTATGAGGACTTCCGCCGTATGAACGACAGGGAGGCGCTCCGCGACAATGAGGCAGTCATCGCTGACGGCAGGCGCGAGCGCGCCGCGAGGCTCCTCGAGGAGACCGACATCAATCCCGACTGGACCTTCAGCCGCATGACAGTGGACAGCAGCAACCGCGCCACGGTAATGGCCGCGAAGCAGTACATAAATGACTTCATCGGCTGCATGAGACTGAGAAAAGAGAGAGAGGAGCTCGGCCGCGATGCCGAAAGGGGCAGCCAGGACGCCGTCATGAGGCTTGCCTCGGTGCCGAAGCAGCATTTCCCCTCCCTCCTTCTCTGGGGAGAGTACGGCGTCGGGAAGTCCATGCTCGCGGGAAGCATCGCCCATGAGCTCCTCAAAAAAGGCATCACCGTCATATTCAGCCAGTTCGCCGACATCGTCCGGAAAATCTACTACACCAGGAACGAGGACAACCTGGACTACCAGAGGCAGCTTGAGAGCATCGACCTCCTCATCATCGATGAGGTCGGTGTCGACCGGCGCGAGGTGAACGAGAACCAGGCCATGCTTCTCGGGAAAATACTCCGGACAAGATACAACAAGGGGCTCGGCGCGATCCTCATCACGAACCAGAAGCCTGACGAGTCCGGCGGCAAGAGCCAGCTCCACATGTCGCTGACCGACTACTCGTTCGAGTCCGTCAAGATGCTGAGTCCCCTGGTCCTCGAGCTTAAGGGGAGGAACAGAAGATCGGTACTCGCAACCGACCGGCTCTCCCGCGAGATGAAGAAAATCGCGGAGGAGGAGTCGGCAAGGAAATCAGCGGGCCCTGCAGCCAAGCCGAAGTCCGTGAAGGCCCCGGCTCCGGAACCGCTGAAGGCCGCACCTGCAGAGGCACAGCCCGCAGCCCCATCATCACCGGAAGCGCCCAGGGACAATGCCTCAGGCTCCGTGAGGCGCGGAGGAGACGGATACCTGAGCGCTCCCGGGATTATGACCGGCAGCGACTTCGCGGGTTACTGATGGACCCTTACGGGCAAATGAAAGCCCGCCGGATCATGGGATCCGGCGGGCCTTTTCTTTATGGGCGCTTATGGCACCTCTGTGCTTACAGGCTCTCGATGAGCTTCACGAGCTTCCCTGCGTGAACTGCGGCCTTGGCCCTTACCTGCTCCTTCGCGGCCTCGTTGGCACCAAGGGCCATCCAGGCCATGCCGCCCGAGTATACGCGGCCGGCGTACTTCATTCCGCAGAAGCCGGCAATTACCGGAGTCTTGACGAGGAACTCGTCCATGGTGTGCCCGACAGCGCCGCCCTTCTGATAGGCGGTCTCCGGCGATCCGGTGGTGAATGAGTCGATGAGCACCTTGCCCTTGAGCTTGTCTCCGGTGCTCCCATAGGCCCAACCGTGCAGGAACACGTCCTCAATCCATCTCTCAAGGATTGAGGGCATGGAGAACCAGTAGATCGGGAACTGGAGGACAACCACGTCTGCCTTGAGGAGCTTCTCCTGCTCGGCCTTCACGTCAATTCTGAAGTCAGGGTAGAGAGAGTCGAGAAGGTCAAACTCAGCCCCGGGGAGCTTCTCCTTCAGGATGCCGAGAATGGTGCTGTTCGCAACGGAATTTTTGAGATCGGTGTGACCGGAGACGACAAGAACTTTCTTCATCAGATACCTCTCCAATGGGGGACATCAGCCCGTGAAACAGGCACCTGCCTGTTTCACGGGCGCGCGGGGGCTCCTCTGTGCGGAAGGCCGCTCGGTTCCACGTGGAACCTATTGCGCCGGCACATGCTGAGGCTTCCCTCCGGACTCATCCGTCAAGCTAGCACAAAAGCCGCTCATCATCAATCAGTGAGAGCAGGTTCTGCCGCACAGCGAGCAAATCCCGCCGTGCACTCTGCAGAAATACCGCAGGCATGCACCGGAGGCGTTCTTCCTGTCCCGGAATTACGGCGGATTCCTCAAAATTGAACGCAGGTCATACCGGCAGAAAATACGAGTGCTAAACTTGCGTAGAATTGGGGAGATGTTTTTAAATGCTGGGATATCTGTTCAGATCAGTCTGCAATGTGCCTATCCGGCTGCTTGTGAAGAGCAAGTGCATACCGGATGATCCGGTCGTCTCAGCGAAAATCGACATCAGCAAGCCGATCGTCTACGCCTTCTGCAGCCGCTCGCTCACCGAGAAGATCGCCCTGCACAACCTCGTGACAAGGCTCGGCCTACCCTCGCCCTTCCTCCCGTTCAACATCGGCGGCGTAAAGATCCCGCGGATGGTCTACATCTACCACACGCCGCTCATCTTCTCGCACCGCCCGCGCCACAGAAGGCACAAGACCGGCTGGAAGACCTTCAGGCAGTGGATGGACCTTGCCGAGAAGACCGGGACAGACATTCAGATAATCCCGGTAATCATGTTCTGGAACAGGGACCCCGGCTACACCGGTTCCTTATCGCAGACCGGCTCCCCCTTTGTCGTAATGAGCATGCTCCGCCGCTTCTTCGCGGTTCTCTTCCAGGGGCGCGACAGCCAGATCTGGCTCAACTCCTGCTTCTCCCTGAGAAAGCTCACCTCGAGGTGCGCCGGCATGGAGGAGGAGCAGATGTCCTTCCTCATCGAGCGGATGCTCAAGTTCTATTTCTTCAGGACAGAGCGGGCCGCTAGGGGCCCGAGGCTCCCCAACAGGAAGCTCCTCCTCGAGAAGCTGATACACAATGAAAACGTTGAGGCCATGGTGCAGCAGCGGGTCATTGAGAAGGACATAAGCCCTGAGGATGCAAGGAAGGAGGCGTATGCCATAGCTGACGAGATGGCGGCCGACTTCTCATTCTGGCTCATCAGGTTCCTCAACAAGACCTTCGGCGTCATACTCAAGATGCTCTACCGCCAGGTGAACATCAGCGGCACCGAGACCGTGAGGAGCCTCATCAAGCAGGGACACGAGATCATATACATCCCCTGCCACCGGAGCCACATGGACTACCTGCTGCTCTGCAGCGTGTTCTACCAGGAGGGGCTCATGCCGCCCCATGTGGCATCAGGCATCAACCTTAACTTCTTCCCCATGGGGCCCATCATCAGGCGCTGCGGCGCCTTCTTCCTCAGAAGAAGCTTCCACGGCGACGAGTTCTACACCACCATATTCCGCGAGTACGTCAACCTCCTGTGCACCAACTACTACCCGATGGAGTTCTTCATCGAAGGCACGAGGTCAAGGAGCGGAAGGCTTCTGCCGCCGAAGACCGGCCTCCTCTCGATGATCGTCGAGAACCAGCTCAGGAACCCCTCAAGGCCGATAACCGTCATTCCGGTCTACCTCTCCTACGAGCATGTCATGGAGATAGGCTCCTATGTGAGGGAGCTCTCCGGCGCGAGGAAGCAGGCCGAGAACGTCTGGCAGATCCTCTCAATTCCGGGAAAGCTCAGGAACTACGGCCAGGGCTATGTGAACTTCGGCCGCCCGATTGAGATCCACAGCATGCTCGACACGCTCTCACCAGGCTGGAAGACCGCCGCGGCCGAGGGACGGACCAAGCCTACATGGCTCAGGAAGTCAGTCGACACCATGGGACTTGCCGTCATGTTCGGCCTTGCTGACAGCGCGGTGGTGAACGGGCTCACCATGTCGGCGCTTATCCTGCTCTCGAGCCCGAAGTTCACCGTCACAAGGTCCGACACCGAGCGTGATCTCACGAAGCTCGCAAAGCTGCTCCGGCTCACGACCACGAGCAGGTTCATCCGCTTCCCCTTTGACGAGGGCGACACCCTGATGCGCCAGGCACTTGAGCTCCATGAGTTCAAACCGGTAAGCTCCGCCTCCGGCGAATGCTTCGATCTTGACTACAAGGAGTACATCCGCCTCACATACTACCGGAACAATATCATCCACCTCTACATCATTCCGTCGCTCATCATGCGGATCCTCACCAACACGGAGAAAATCGACAAGTCCGAGCTCGTCCGCTGCGCAGGCATCGTCTATCCGTTCCTCCGGCGCGAGCTCTTCGCCGACCTCGGGACTCCCATGGAGGCAGGCCTCAGGCGCTGCATCTCAGCTCTCATCAAGCTTGAGATCATAGAGGAGCTCAACGGATGCTACCAGATGCAGAAAAAGGCCGACAGGCAGTTCGCAGAGATGCTGGCAGGTGTCTCGGAGGAAACGCTCCTCCGCTACGGCATCCTCATTGACGCGCTCTCCGACACCGGTCCGAAGACCAGTGAATCGGTTACCGAAAGGTGCGTCGGACAGGCACAGCTCCTTACCGTCATGAACGGCAGGAAGCGCGCCCCGGAGTTCTTCGACAGGACCGTCTTCATGGAGGCACTCTCCACCATGAAGGATGAGTGCTATATCACCGGGGACACGAACGGGCAGCTTGAGATAAACAGGGAAAAGCTCGCTGATTTCGCGGACATCGTGAAGCCGCTTATAGCAAACGCAAGGCGCGACATGTGGAAGAGCACCTTCCATTTCGACTCAGACGCCTGATCACCATTGTGCCTATAATGCTCACCGCGAAATCCAGTGAGGAGAAAGGCCATGAGTGATGAAGCGCAGCTGCATGCAGAGGATGAGAGGAACCGTGCGGTGTTCCGCGCGGGCTATGTCGGAATAGCCACCAACATCGCGCTTGCCGGAGTCAAGGCGTTCATCGGCCTTGCGGCAAACTCCATCTCCGTCGTGCTTGACGCGGTCAACAACCTGAGCGACGCGATCTCCTCAATCGTCACCATCATCGGGACAAAGTTCGCCTCGGCCGAGGCGGACAGGGATCATCCGCTGGGGCACGGGCGCATCGAGTACCTGGCCGCCCTCACTGTCGCGGGGCTCATTCTCTGGGCAGGCATCACGAGCCTCATCGAGTCGGCGAAGAAAATCGCCGAGCCCGCCACGCCTGAGTATTCGCTGGCGGCTCTCATCGTCATTGCCGTCACCATACTCGTGAAAATCGTGCTGAGCCGCTACGTGAAAAGCACCGGCCTCAGGGTAAAGAGCACCTCGCTTGTCGCCGCAGGAACTGACGCGGGCTATGACGCAATCATCTCGGCCTCGGTCCTCGCATCCGCCATATTCTTCACCGCAACCGGCATCAGCCTCGAGGCCTGGCTCGGGCTCCTCATCGCCCTCTTCATCATCAGATCCGGCATAGAGCTCATCACCGGGACCCTCAATGACATCCTGGGGAAGAGAACCGACGCCGCACTCTCGAAGGACATCAAGGAGGCAATAAAGGAGGAGCCTCAGGTGCTCGGGGCCTACGATCTATACGTATTCAACTACGGACCCGGCCTCGACTACGCCACAGTGCACGTGGAGATCCCCGACAGCATGACGGCACATGAAATCGATCAGCTCCAGAGGACGATCACCATAAGCATCAAAAAGAAATTCGGCATCATCCTCACCGGCATCGGAATCTACGCGGTAAGCAGCGGGGATCCTGAAATCATGGCCATGAGGGAGAAAGTGAGCAAGGCAGTGCTTGCCCATGAGTACGCGCTCGGCGTCCACGGCTTCTTCGCCGACCTTAAAGGAAAGGAGATCGCCTTTGACGCGGTCATTGACTTCAGCCGCGATAAACGGGAGGCAGTACAGGAGCTGACCGGGGAAATTGAGAAGCTCTATCCAGGGTACACCGTGAGAATCAACCCGGACTGCCATGTCACGGACTGAGATCAGACAGGAATGGCCGGGCATTGCAGCCCGAGCCTGTGCGGCAGCTGATGTGACAAGCCTTCACCAGGATCATCACACTGCAGCCTGCCATCCCTGAAGCGCGCTCAGAACGTGATCATCAATGTCACTGAAGCTGCTCTGAGATGTTGCCGCCGGTCCACGCCCCGATGCTGTCAGACGTTCTTTCTGAAGAGAGCTCCTCGGCAAGGGCCCAGCCTGCAGCTTCAAGCATCGCGGCGCTGACGGCAGGAGCTACCAGCTGGCCGAGTCCGGGAATCAGCTTGCTCAGCTCCTTGGCAAGGTATTTAACAGGCTGCTTGAGCACCTGACGCCTGATTGCCGCAATTGCCAGGCTTTCAGCCACTGTCCTCTTGATTGATCCGCCGAAGACCGCACACAGTGCCATCGCCATGGTTGTCATCGTGATTGTATCAGCGGCAAATCCGGTGCCGGGAACAGGTATGGCGTTTCCGGCTGCAGCAGCCGCAGCGTGGGTGTGGATGATCACTGCGCATTTTTCTCTTTCATCATCTGTCATTGACATGGCAATTCTCCTCATAACTTACATCAACAGGCGCCCGGATGGCATGACATTCCGCCATGCAGGCGCCCTTTTCTCTCTGTGACGCAGCGCATGACGCGGGGTGCCGACAGAGTCATACTTCCCACCTTCAGGAATTCCGGCCTCCGCGCTTCAGGTGATCCATGCGGATGCCGTCAAGGCAGCTTTTACTCAGGACTCCGTCACTGCGGAAAGAGCTCACTGCGGCAGCCATCGCGCAGAAGTTCATCTTTGTTCCCTTCCCGTCAGGAACGTAGTCTGCTGCGAAATCCCTGCTGATGCCGAGGCTGCCGGCAGTCTCAACCGCGTCAATGTTGGCGCCGAGGAAAACAAACTCCCAGCCGCTCTTCCTCTGCTCCTCAATCATGCTCCTGACATTCTTCAGGGAGTACTCACGGCTGGAGTTCTCCATGCCGTCAGTGATGATGACGAAGAGGACCTTCTCCGCGCGTCCTTCATCAGCGGTGCTCTTCTGCACGTTCCTGATCTTGTCGATGGTCGTTCCGACCGCGTCAAGGAGAGCGGTTGACCCGCCGGTGCAGTAGTCCCCGTCAGTCATCGGCCTTACCGCGGCGATGTCGATGCGGTCATGGAGCAGGGTGTAAGTGTGATCAAACAGCACGGTGGTAACGCGGCACTCGCCCTCGAGAGCCTTCTGCTTCTCCAGCATGGAGTTGAAGCCGCCGATGGTGTCCTTCTCAAGGCCGTGCATGGAGCCGCTCTTGTCGAGGATGAAAGCGAGCTCTGTGGAATTCTTCTTCATGGTGAACCTCCTGTTTTCCGAATACATTCGCATAATAAGGACAGGAGGAGGATCAGAGGTCGCCTTGAAAGCGACAAATTATCAGTACCGGTACTGATGATTTTATGGAGCAGCCTGCTGAGATAACCGGTTTGTCATAAAGACAGCAGTGACAGGGTTCAGATATCTTGCGCTTTCTTACAGATGAGACTGATCTGAACCTTGCGCTTTCTTACAGATTAGGCTGATCTGAATCTTGCGCTTTCTTACAAATTAGCACGATCTGAATCTTGCGCTTTTATCTCACTAATATATATAATTATTTGAAAACAAAGGGAAAATATCATGATATTCAAGCGTAAAATATATGATGAAATTCTTAGCTGGAAGAAAAATAGCAGGGGACGGACCGCACTGCTGATCGAAGGAGCGAGACGTGTCGGCAAATCCACCATTACAGAGGAATTCGGCAGGAACGAGTACAGGTCATACCTGCTCATAGACTTCAGCATGGCTAATGCAAGGCTTAAAAACATCTTCAATAACCATCTGACAGACATAGATGAGTTTTTCCTGCTGCTGCAGGCTCAGACAAATACCAGGCTCTACAGGCGCGACTCACTCGTAATATTCGACGAGATACAGAAGTTTCCGCGTGCCAGGGAAGCAATCAAGGCGCTTGTTGCTGACGGAAGATACGATTTCATTGAGACTGGGTCTCTCATAAGCATAAGAGAGAATGTTGAGAATATACTCATACCTTCCGAAGAGCATTCAATACGCATGTATCCAATGGACTTTGAGGAGTTCGCCCAAGCCTGCGGAGAGAAGCCGCTCCTTGACTACATCAAAGAATGTTTTGAGAAAAAAACAGAGGCTGAACCAGGACTGCACCGAAAGGCCATGCTGCTCTTAAAACAGTACATGATAGTAGGCGGGATGCCGCAGAGCGTAAGCGCATACCTCGATGGAAGCAAAAGCTTTCACGATGCTGATTCAGCCAAACGGGAAATTCTCTCACTCTACAGAAAGGACATTCATAAGGCCTCAATACGGTACAGGACCAAAATTCTTCAGATGTATGACGGAATTCCCGGATACCTCTCCAAACATGAGAAAAAAGTTGATGTGGGTGATATTGATGCCGGAGCTAGGACCAACGGACTGGCTGATGCTTTTTTCTGGCTTTCCGATTCCATGATCGCCAACGAATGCTTTGCCTGCAGCGATCCAAGCGTGGGGCTTTCGCTTAACGAGAACCGGACTTCTGTGAAGTGTTATATGGGAGATACCGGGCTCCTACTGAGCCACACCTTCAGCGAAAAGGAGATTGAGGACGGAGAAATTTACAAAAAGCTTGTGAATGACAGGTTGAGCATAAACAAAGGAATGTTCTTCGAGAACCTAGTGGCACAGATGCTTACAGCCAAGGGATATGAGCTGTTTTTCTATACTCATTACAGTGAGGAGAAGCACCGCAATGACATGGAAATTGATTTCCTTATTTCAAACGGAAGCAAAACAAATTTTAAAGTGAGTCCGATAGAAGTTAAATCATCAAAGAACTATTCAACAACATCACTCCTTGACTTCAAAAAAAGATTCAGGGAGAGAACTGACCGTTCTTTTGTCATACATCCTAAAAATCTTAAAATCGAGAACGGCATTGCATACATTCCAATATACATGACCTGGCTGCTCTGAATCATCGGATATCAGTTCTTAGAGCCTGCCAGCTCGGCTGTATTTCACCGGATACGGCACGTTACTGCTCAGAACGTGCCGCTCTCACAGCGGAAGTTCTTCCAGTTTTCAGAGATACTTTCCCGTAACCGAGCTCTCGTTCTCCTTAATCTCCTCCGGAGTGCCCTCGGCGATGACCCTGCCGCCATCAGCTCCGCCGCCCGGCCCCATGTCGATGACCCAGTCGGCGTTCCTGATGAAGTCAAGGTCGTGCTCAATCACAATCACCGTGGCGCCTGACTCAATGAGCTTCTGGAACACGCCGATGAGCGACTGAACGTCAAGCGGGTGAAGTCCTATGGTGGGCTCGTCGAAGACAAAGACCGCTCCGTCCTGCCCGCGCCCCATCTCGCTTGCGAGCTTGAGCCGCTGCGCCTCGCCGCCCGAGAGTCCCGGAGTCTCCTCGCCGAGCGTCAGGTAGCCGATGCCGAGGTCCTCCAGGATCTGAAGCCTGTCCCTGACCGTCTTCAGGTCCTTCACTGACTCCAGGGCCTTCGAGATGCTCATGCCCATGAGCCCCGGAAGGGAGAAGCCCTTCCTGCCCTTAGGCGCATAGATGATTTCCGAGGCGCTCTTCGCGTATCTGGTGCCGTGGCACTCCGGGCAGTCGATGTCAACATCCGGAAGGAACTGGACGTCAAGGCTTATCGAGCCGGTGCCGTCGCACACCGGGCAGCGGAGCGAGCCGGTGTTGTAAGAGAAGTCCCCGGCCTTAAGCCCTTTGTCCTTCGCGTCCTTTGTTTTCGCGAATATCTTCCTGAGCTCGTCATGCACTCCGGCGTAGGTCGCGACGGTGCTCCGCACGTTGATCCCGATAGGCGTCGCGTCGATGAGCTTCACTGACTTAATGCCCGGTGCGTCTATTGCCTTCACATGCGAAGGCAGGACGCACTCGCCGATGATGGATTTGAGCGCCGGGATCAGGCTCTCGAGCACCAGCGTGGTCTTTCCGGATCCGGAGACGCCGGTTACGGCGATGAGGCGTCCCTTCGGAAAATCCACTGCGGCGGGCTTTACCGTATGTATCCCTGAGGTCTCAAGGTGGATTCTCCCGAGGCTGAACATCTCAGCAGACGGAGTTCTGGGCCTCACGGGCTTCTGCGCCCTGCCGGAGAGGAACGGCGCGATCTTTGACTTTGCCGAGTCGCAGATGTCGGAGAGCGTTCCCTGCGCGACGATCCTGCCGCCCTTCTCGCCGGAGCCCGGCCCCATCTCGATGAACCAGTCGGCGCATTTGAGGATTCCGGTGTCGTGATCAACGAGGATCACGCTGTTGCCGTCCTTTTTAAGATCCTCTATGACTCCCCGGAGGCCGTCAATGTTTTTTGGATGAAGTCCGATTGAGGGCTCGTCGAGAACATACATGACGCCCGTGGATCTGTTCCGCACCGCCCGCGCGAGCTGCATCCTCTGCCTCTCGCCCGTGGAGAGCGTTGCCGCCGCGCGATCGAGCGTGAGATAGCCGAGCCCCAGCTCCATGAGCCTTCCTGCGGTGAAGAAGAACGGCATGGTGATCGACTCAGCCATGTCCTGCATCTCAGGAGGGAGCGAGTCAGGAACCTTCCTTACCCACTCAACTAGCTCAGAGAGCGGCATGGCCGCTGCCTCCGCAAGCGATATCCCGAGAATCCTCGGCGCCCTCGCCGCATCCGAGAGCCTGCTCCCGCCGCAGTCGGGGCAGACGCTCTCCCTGAGGAAGCGCTCCACCCTCTTCATGCCCTGCTCGTCCTTGACCTTCGCGAGGGCGTTCTCAACCGTGCGCACGGCGCTGAAGTAGGTGAAGTCAAGCTCGCCTGCGGAGTTGCTGCCGTTTTTGGGCTTGTAGAAGATATGCTTCTTCACCGCCGGTCCGTGATAGACGATCTCCTTCTCCTCAGGAGTCAGATCCCTGAACGGAACGTCAGTCCTCACGCCCATCTCGCGGCAGACGTCGGTCATGAGCGACCACATCAGGGAGCCCCAGGGGGCGACCGCCCCTCCGTCGATGGTCAGCGACTCGTCAGGCACCAGGGTCGACTCGTCAACCTCCCTCACGATGCCGGTGCCGCCGCAGCGCCGGCAGGCACCGCGGCTGTTGAAGGAGAGATCCTCGGCGGCTGGCGCCCAGAATTTCGCGCCGCACTCCGAGCAGACCGACTCGATGCCCTCGGCGCAGGCAAGTGACGGCGGCACGTAATGCCCGTTCGGGCAGCGGTGGGAGGCAAGGCGCGAGAACATCAGGCGCAGGCTGTTGAGGAGCTCGGTGCCGGTGCCGAAAGTGCTCCTTATCCCGGGAACACCAGGACGCTGCCTAAGGGCAAGGGCCGCGGGGACATGGAGGATCTCGTCGACGTCAGCGGCAGGCGCGCCGGTCATGCGCCGCCTCGTATAGGCAGAGAGCGACTCGAGGTAGCGCCTCGATCCCTCCGCGTAGAGGACGCCGAGCGCCAGGGATGACTTTCCGGAGCCGGAAAGCCCTGTTATGCCCACAATCCTATGGAGCGGCACATACACATCGATGTTTTTAAGATTGTGCACGCGCGCGCCGTAAACCTCGATTGAGCCCGGTATATCCTGTCTTTCCTGCTCTCTCATCTATGCTCCTCAGGCGAGCGCCTTTTTGACTGCAGCCTTAAGCTCAGGCACTGCCTCAGCCTCGAACCAGGGGTTGCGGCTCAGCCAGAGCCGGTTGCGGGGGGACGGGTGCACCAGCGGGAAGAAGTCCGGAAGGTACTCGTGCCTGGACTTCACCGTCTCGGTAAGGGTCTTCTTAATCCGGTCACCAAGATAGTATTTCATGGAGTACTGCCCGATGAGGATGGTGAGGCGGATGTCCGGGCAGCTCTTCAGAATCTTCGGGTGCCACTTCTCCGCGAAGCCCCTTCTCGGGGGCAGATCGCCGCTCTTCCCCTTCCCCGGGAAATAGAAGTCCATCGGGAGCACGGCAAGGAATCCGGAGTCATAGAAGAACTCACGGTCAACGCCCATCCAGTCGCGGAGGCGGTCGCCGCTCGGATCGTTCCAGAAGAGGCGCGACTCCATGGCGAGCCTCCCCGGCGCCTGCCCGACAACAAGGATCCTCGCCTTCTCCGGCGCGGCGAAGAGCGGCACCTGCCCCGCGGCGGTGAAGGCCGCGTTCTCACTGTCCGCCATGATTTCCTTTATGAACCCGTCAATGTTCCCGTATGCTGCCATGACCCACCAGCCTCGCAAATCACAAACCATGCTTACGAAAAAGCCTCTTCCCAGCGGCATTTCGCGAGATCGACCGTTCCGTTTTTCCTGAACGGGACTCCCTCACCAAGAAGGCGCTCTGCCTGCTCCGGAAATGACGCCGCGGTCCTCCCTGCCGAGTTCACCACCCGATGGCAGGGAAAGCGGCCGAAGAGCTCAGCCCGCGACATGACCTTCCCGACAAGGCGCGCGTTCCTGGGTGCCCCGATGAGCCTCGCTATGTCGCCGTAGGTGAGTACCTTTCCCGGAGGGATTTCAGAGACGAGTGAGAGCACTGCCCCGGCAAAGTCATCATCCAGTCGGCCCGCAGTTTCCGGGCGTCTTCCCATGATGTAGTCGTCAAAATCCATGCGCGTCTCTCCGGAAGAGCCAGAGTTCCGGCCCTTACGTATCCCTGTCCGGAGTGAGATTGTACTCCATAGATGACGTGCCTGAGAGACCATTCAGACTGCCTGCCGGGTGCTTGCGGCACGAAAAAAGCCCCTCCGGCCTATTATGCCGGAGAGGCTTTCACTTTGCAGAGCAGCTGGTCAGATCCGGATGAGAAGCTCATCGATGCGCTCAAGCTCACGCTCCATCAGATGAGCTCTTGCAAGGCTTTCCTTCCTTTTAAGGGCAAGGAACCTCTGCAGCCCGTCTGAGTCTCCGTTCCTGATCAGAAAAAGGCAGCGCTCTCCGTCTGATCCTTCAAGGCCGAGATCTGATACGCAGCCCTCAAGGACTGCCTGTCTGTCATTTGCCTCCGGCATAAGCGTCTCCTCCCGGCGCATTAGGATATGTCGGAAAGGACCCCGCAGGACGGGATCCATGTAAGTGTCCGGAGCCTTACTTCAGGCTCGTCCTGAAGAACTCCGCAATCTTCGCGAACGGGATTACGTCCGCCTTGTAGTAGAGGTCGGTATGGTTCGCGCCCTTTACGATGTAGAGCTCCTTGTTGTTCCCCGTGAGCTTCGAGAACTCGGTTTTGCTGAAATAGAGGGAGTGCGCCTTCTCGCCGTGGATCATGAGAACCGGTGACTCAATCTCGCTCACATAGACGTCAATCGGCTGGTTGATGAACGACATCGTGCCGGTTTTGTTCCAGCCCATGTTGGAGCCCGGAGAGCGCTTGTGGTATCCGAGCGGGGTCCTGTAATAGTCGTGGTAGTCCTTCACGAACTGCGGCGCATCCGCAGGAACCTGATCCTGATTGACGGCTGCCCTGGCATAGGTTCCCCTCCGGTACTCGGCTGTTCTCTCGGCGGCAAGCGCCTTTTTCTTCTTCATCCGGTCTGCCGCGCTGTTCTCTTTGTCAAAGTAGCCGTTGGCGTGGACACGGCTCATGTTGTACATAGTCGAGGTGACAGTCGCCTTAATCCTCGGATCAAGCGCCGCGGCGTTGATGGCCATGCCGCCCCAGCCGCAGATGCCGATGATGCCGATCCGCTCGGGATCGACGCGGTCATTGTTCGAGAGGTAGTCGACTGCCGCCATGAAGTCCTCAGTGTTGATGTCGGGCGATGCCGTGAAGCGTGGTTCCCCGCTGCTCTCTCCGGTGTATGACGGATCAAACGCGATGGTGAGGAAGCCCTGCTCGGCAAGGGTCTGCGCGTAAAAGCCTGACACCTGCTCCTTCACTGCCCCGAAAGGACCGGCGACCGCAATGGCGGGAAGCTTCCCCCCGGCGTTCTTCGGGATATACATGTCAGCGGCCAGGGTAAAGCCGTAGCGGGTGCGGAACACAACCTTGCTGTGCTCAACTTTGTCACTCTTTTTGAAGGTTTTGTCCCAGGCGGTCTCAAGCTTAAGCGGAGCCGGAGCTGCGGCAGGAGTCTCTGTGGATGAGGCATCAGTCCCGACGGCCCCCGAGGCGGTTCCGATAAACGCCCAGCACACCGCAGCAGCCGACAGCGCGGCAATCCTCTTCATTGAAGTTCTCATATTCTCTCTCCCGTGACACCTGTAAGTGCATCGGAAACTGTCATCCCGATCGCTTTCTGAAATTGTACATATTGCCGTGAAGATAGCTAATGATTAATATCTATATTCAGTTATCAGAAATTGTTATATCACTGCAGAAAACACCGGCGGGGGAAAGACATGGAAATCAGGACGCTTAGGTATTTCCTTGAGGCCGCGAGGGAGCAGAGCATCTCCCGGGCAGCTGACAAGGTGCATGTCACGCAGCCGGCGCTCTCGAAGCAGATCAGGGAGCTTGAGACCGAGCTCGGGCGGAAGCTCTTTGTCCGGAGCAGCCACTCGGTGCGGCTCACTGACGAGGGAATGCTCCTCCGGAAGCGGGCCGAGGACATCCTCTCGCTTGTGGACAAGACGCTCGAGGAGTTCAGGAGCCTTCCGGAGATCACCGGAGGCACCGTTTACATAGGCTGCGCAGAGTCAAGGCTCATCAGCGTCATCGCCGGTATCATCCGAGAGTTCAGGGAGTCATACCCTGACTTTGTCTTCCGCATCTCAAGCGGCGGCGCCGATGACACGGTTGATATGCTTGACCGGGGCCTCCTCGATCTCGCTGTGATAGTTGAGCCGCCCAACCTCGCGCACTACAGCTACCTCGAGATTCCGGGCTTTGACAGCTGGGGGCTTATCGTGAGGCGCGACAGCCCTCTTGCCGCAAAGGAGTTCATCACCCCGGACGACCTCATCGGGCTTGATCTCATCTGCCCGGAGCGCGCCATCAGGAAGGACATCCCGAGATGGTGCGGCGAGAAGGCAGAGAAATTCAGGTATGTAGGCTCAGTCAACCTTGCCTACAACGCCTCGGTCTTCGTGAGGGAGGGGCTCGGCTGCCAGCTGACCTTCGGCGGAATAGTCGACGTAAGCGGGGAGAGCGGCCTGAAGTTCATCCCGCTCCGCCCGAGGCTTACCAACAGCCTGTATGTGGTATGGAGAAAATTCCAGGTGTTCACGCCGATTGCGGGGCTTTTTGTTGAAAGGCTTAAGGAAAGGCTTGGAAAGAGCGCTGGTGCCGGAGAGCATCTGAATGAGAGCAGTGACAGCTGAGACTGCCAGGACTTCCGCCGCGTCTCATCTAACCCCTTGTTCTGGCTGTATAAAATAAGTTTAAGGCGGGAACAATTGCATTTTCTGCAGAAGTTCCCGCCTTAACGCCGGATTTGAAACAGCTGCACGCATTGCAGCCGTATCCGCCGGCCCTCACTGGCGTGCCTGGAAACATCAGTTTTCATAAGGAAACCGTGTGCTGCATGGGCAATCAGCTGCCGTCTGGCTGCCATTAAACCGTAAACTTTTAAAAAATGCAAAAGTTTACGCTTTTGTTGCAGTCATAGACAGAGTCTCAGCGGTACATCTCAGGCCGTCTGAGAGAAAGGAACGGCCTTCTCTCCTTTTCCCTCCGGGCCTCAGAGAGGTCAAGATCACAGGTGACAAGCTTCTCCTCATCATCCGCCTTCAAGACTGTCCTGCCCTCTGGATCGATGACAAGCGACTCCCCGGCGAAGTCCATGCTGCCTTCCTTTCCGACACGGTTGCACATGGCGATGAAGGTCATGTTCTGATATGCCTGCACGCGCATTTCCTGCTCGAACATCTCAAGCGGCTCAGCCTTGGTGTTGGCAGTCGGCACAATGACAAGATCTGCCCCGAGCGCGGCGCAGGTCCTGATGCTCTCGGGAAGGTGGCGGTCAAAGCAGATGACGATGCCGACTTTCCCGAAGTCGGTCTCATAGACCCTGAATCCGTCATCCGAGGGCGTGGCACACGAAAAGCACCCGAATTGTCATTGTTGATTGTCCAGAATTGCCGAGAAATGCCCATGTCTGCAAGGTTTGCCGGCCCTCAACCTATGCAGAACTGCCTTTCGCAATATTAACAGAAATGACGAAAATATCCAAAATACTGCCTTTTGTGTACACGAAAAGTAGTCAAATCGTAGTCAAAATCCGGAGGCTGACTACCCGGATAGTTTTAATACGCTCGAAGGCAATTATGTGTAAAATGCCATGACGACATCTTCATAGGCTGTGAGAGATAGTGGCTTCAGTGAGGCCACTATCTTTTTGTTTTCAGGCCACGGAGATAGTGGCGACACTGTCGCTTTAGTGAAAATAGCTTATCATTTGCACCGGATGTTCACTGTCTTGTGTATACTGAAATTTTCTAAAGCCACACTTTTCGTACATAGTAATCAACTTATTATCATCTCTACATTCGACCAAAAGTGTACTGAAAACAATAAGGTCACTTGCTTTAGTAATGATATCAAAAGCATGGCTCATAATATCGTCAATTCTTATGTTTGATCTAAAATTGCAATCAATAAATTTACCTAACTGTGCTATTAGCACTGTATGGAAACAGCTTCTTCCTTTATCAAAGCCACAGAAAATTTTCTTTCTTTTGCTCTTTGAAATCTCAGTATTAAACTCAATGGACTTATGAGCCAACGAAAAATACCCTTCAACAAAAAAACTGTCATTGTTGATATTTGAACTATCTTTTTCTAGCAAATCTTCATTAAGAATTAAATATGTAGTACAAAGACAGCGCTTTTCAAAATCGATGGCTTTAAACCGTAAAAAATCCTCAATATCTTCATCTTGCGAACATCTGAATTTATTGAGGATTACTTTTACGTTATCTAAACCTAAACTATCGATTACTTCTGATAGCTTGATAAGTATTTGCTTAATTTTTTCTTACCCTCTTCATAAGAATTGTTAGAAGTTAAATTTCTTGGTTTTTTTTCTAACATTTTTTTAGA
>Ga0256404_1003121_pt1 | contig 34766 bp, 24 predicted proteins | sample RumenRJG_01DNA_FD_185990 | JGI IMG/M metagenome (GOLD analysis project Ga0256404, IMG submission 185990) | Bovine rumen microbial communities from Lethbridge, Alberta, Canada - RJG_01 | ecosystem: Host-associated > Mammals > Digestive system > Stomach > Rumen | place: Canada: Alberta | collected... | reverse complement strand
AGTATCTGAAAAATATTTTTTGAAAATGATTGCCGCCGGTTTGATTTCCTTTTTTCAGCGGTCTAATTTCCCCTGAATAGCGGTCTACCTTCCCATTTCAAGCGGTGGCGACACTTTGCCGGAATCCGCCGGTCAGCCCTTTGTTTCGGTAGCCGAGAGCCAGATTTGTGAAAAAGAGATCCGGATTATAAGTCTCCGCTGGAAAGCCGATAGAGGCAAGCAAAGTGCATAAATTTCGGTCTGTGATGCTGTCCAGATCGACATGGTACTCACTTTCTGTTCCCTCATTGATCGCTCTGATGTTATTGAGGACCGCTGACTCTTCCGGACAGCCCCAGTCTTGACCAACCACCATGATTCTGGCATCGAGACTGCCCTGCCAGTATGACCACAGATTAATGTGCTTCTGGCAATCATCGCACCAGCGGAGATAAATGGCGTGATCGGATTCTTTCCGGGATTGGTAAAAGTCTCTCACATCCCGGATGAGCTCTTCATATTGTTTTCTTTTATCGGTCATAATTCTTCATGCATTTTGATTCAGCATTGAGCACTATGGTCCTTGATCCAACAAGCCTCAATTTCTGTATTTACGCTGTCTTCCGATAGGCTTGAGTAGACATTTTCAACCGTAAGCCCATTTTTATCTATGAGGATAAATACACTTAGCGGGAAAAGAAAACCATATGATTTTTCGCAAAGCTTATTCAATCGCTCTCTATCAGCTTCTTTTTCGCTTTCCGGTTGAGAACGTTTCTTCATCTCTATGCACATCAGATTCCAATATCGGTCACATTCTTCGTCAAATTCCCGAACATGTACGGCGATATCAAGCCTTACATTTCCACCATCTATTTTCTTTATGGCGGCATCTTTTTTTGCCATTCCCCGGTTGTATTCACAGTCAGCTACGAAATTTGAGTACGGTGTTCCAACCAATGCCTGTTGAATGTGGTATGCGAGCCTTGCACAAATGCATTGTTCACTCACGTCATTTCTGCATAGGAAACTATCAACTTCATGAAAGGCATCCAGCGCAGATTGCAGAAGACATAGTAAACCATCAAAATCCTTTTCTCTTCCGGCCTCAATGCGTCCCATTGTTAACACTCCCGCTTTTATATGAAAATGTCTCGATTAAGAATTCACTGCCCCATTCCTGCCCGCACAATCAACAATACAATGAACTGTAGCGGATAAAAGCAGCTGTAAAAGATCTGGAACCAGCGGCTGTGATATCCCAGTTTTCGATTATACAAAGCAATCGGGATAATTGCGGCAAAGGTGCCGGGAAGGTATCGCTTCAAGCCTGTCCACATCCTTGGAAACTCAGGTTCGCTTCTGAATCCTGCTCTTGCCCAGATATAGAAGAACCAGTACACGGCGAAGAGTACTATGAGCACTCCTATCCGCTGCCAGAGGTTCATTTCATCAGCTTTACACAGATAGAGATAGAAGAAAATGATCAGCAGCACACCCGCGACTTTGTACTCACTACGAATAAAGTATGATGCGGTAGCCGCTAAAAGGCAGATAATCACACTGCCCGCAACTCCTATAATTTCATTCTTCCACCGTTTCATCCACCAGTCCGAGATTATAAGCGCAACATACCCCAGCGTCAGCGTGAATAACACATTTTGTATCGTGAGGTAGAACCACGAATCATAATCGAACAGATTAAACGGAATTTCAGAAACCGCGCATAGGATAAGCAGCTTGATTAGATGATACTTCAGCCGGTCCGGTTTGTTTTGCAAATGGTAAAAGCTCTCTGCTATCATGAAAGCATACAGGATAAAGGCAAGCCTGCCGACAGACCGCATCAGCAGATTATTATTGAAAAACTGATAGCCAACATGATCAGAAAGTATGCTAACCATGGCTATCAGTTTTAAAACAAATGCGGTCATGTCTGGTTCTCCCTCACATCAAGAGCGTTCAAGCCTTGATAATATACCACAAATGCCGGAATCCGTCCCGGATGGTACGCAGTTTCTCCTGTCTTTCATTCTGGCTCTTCCTCAACGGCACATTGACTTCTCCGATCAACAGTGAATCACCATTGAAGTGTCACAGAAGATGGCAAAGGAGTGGGTGAATATGTTCTTTCAGACTCAGCATAACTCTCAACACAGGGGATAATATAGTCGTACCGAGTTTCGAAGAACCGGATTGTAGCATCCCAGTCACTAGTCCACAAGTGGCTTGTATCTCCAAACCTTTTATAATAATCCGGCATCAGCGGTTTCCAAATGTCCGCGTATGCATTCATCGTTTCCTTTACTCTGTCTGCATAATAATTCCCGGAACCGATTTCCTTTATGGAGTCGAGAAACAGGTCATAAAATTCCTTGTTTCGAATCGCTGATGCGAACAAGGGATACCGCTCCAAAGCAAGACGAAAATGATCTGTATCCGGGGCAGTCCGAGTACTGCCGTAAAGGCCAGCGCTGTATTCGACATCATACAGGATATACTGCCACCTTCCGTCATCAAAAGATGAATCTCTGGTTCTCCATAGAATATCGTTTTTCTCTAAATCCCAGTCATCATCCCCAATATAGATTCTTGTTGCACAGTAATCTGCAAAAGACTGTATGTTCATCATCCTACGAAACTCATCCCAGACCATAGGATCCGTCATGTCCTTGTCGGCATAAGACATCAATTCCTGGTATAGGACCAAATCCTCATCCGTGCCTTCTTCAACTTCTGCCTGCTTTATTACGATGACCTGATCCGGATCAACTCCATAATGATCAGATATCATGTCATCTGAGATTTTCTCTGTCAGCAGATACGGTCCCCAGTATTCTCCGTTCAGAAAGAGCACAGCCGGACATGAAAGGGAAGTCATGAATTCCCTGTCAGAAACCAGATCCTGGAGCATTGTGCCTTTGAACTTTATATAATCGGCACTGTTTCCACCGTTTTTCATCTGGAAAGAGCGATAACGGCTTATTCCGTCAAACAACTCGAATTCCAGATACTTAGATCCATACTCTTTTCGGAAATAAAAATTGAACGACTTCTGATTCCGCATACGTGATGCATGCCCTGAAACACGCAGTCCGGCTTCCTGCTCCACAGTAGGCGCGTTACCGCCGTCATAGATCTGGACAAGACAAGGGCGCTCCCATGCTTTCCCACGCTGCGTAAAGTTTGCCTCATATTCCCAGTCTTTTCCTTCACGGATTGCGGCTTGCGCAGTCTCTGTCGTACGCCAGGAATCATATACAGAGCCTGCGGCGAGAATACCGGTGTCATAATTCAGCAAATCATCCGGATCCGCAACAACGGAAAGAACCAGGCAATCCGGGTACTTTTCGGTGAAGTCATCACCTAAAAAAAACACTTCCGTACGGACATTCCCTGTTATCCCGTCAGGCCCGATGAGAACAGCACGCAGAACACAGCCAAATGGAAGCGACGGATCGTCCTGAAACTGTACCCTGTTCAGAACGGGCAGGCTCATCAGTTCTTTGTGGTCGATCAAATACCCCGATGTTCTGCGGCTCAATGAAACAGTGACACGGCCTTTCCCGGAGTCATCTTCAATTCCGGGCACGGAAGCATCCGTGGTATAAGCAATTGTGTACCCTTCCGGTGCGGTCAAAGTTACCTTCAGACGTTTGCCGGAGTAGAGTCCGGATTGATGTGAGTACTGAACAGTTGGTGAATCCACATCTAACACGGACTCTTCTGAAGGAATGCGGGTTTGAGAAAAACACCCGAAAACCAAAACCATTCCGAAGACTATCACGAGAAGAACGCGCGCAACCTGCTTTCTCATTTGTGAACTCCTTCAGCAATACCACCCAGATCGAGTGCACAGAGTATACAGAACACACAGGGTATCAGCGTTCTGTATGTAAACCAGTAATGAACATTGGAATGGTTTGTCAGAACCAGGATCCAGGCAATTCCGATCAGTCCGGGAATAAACAGCAGCAGGAGAGTATCTGTTCTCTTATTAGTAATTCTCCTTCTGTTATACAAGTTATAAATGATTAGGATAAGACCATATGCACCGATCAAATAATCAATATATATATTTTCGAACAAAACGTTGAGATTCAGATTAAGTGTTCCGATCCTTGTTACACTTTCATTTGTAAGTGACGTTTTTGAAAAGCGGATTGTCAAATGACTTACCAATTGATCCAAAAACTCCTGCTTTTTTATGATCAGAGCAATTCCCCATTTCCCGAGCCACATTCCCGCATAGCCAAAACTCCAACAAAACAAGCACTCTATCATGAGTTTCAATCGCTTATCCGAATTCTCCCTTTGCAGACACAGGATTGCGAGAAGTAACGATAACGTCGCTGTCGGCGCTGTCAGATAATCGAAATATGTCGTTGCTATTCCAATTCCAAAGAACAGGTATCTGACCCTTTCCCCATCAAAACAGTGTTTCGGATTCCATACAAGCAGAATCATCCCAAGCAAAGAGATATAGCAGATCGAAGAGAAATTCATATTATTACAGACTGCAGTCGGCGCCGCCAAAAGTGCACACAGGCAGAATGGAAGCAGCGCCCTCGGCAGAAACCTTATAAGAAGCAGCGCTGCAATGATCGATAAAACCGATAGTGCAACTCCGTTTAATATGCGTATCGTCCCATAATCTGTCAAAACAAGTAGCGGCCTCAAAAAGATCAAATACCCCTGCCAATAGTGTGAATAACGAGTAGAACGTACTCCTCCTTCATCTTTATTAATATACTCAGCGAGAAGCGATTCATATGGCCTCATATCATCAATCAAATTGAAATAGACGCCTATTCCCTTATCAAAAATGGATTCTTCTCCTGCATAGGCTGCCTGCAGTAACATCAAAGCATCCGTATAGTTATCAAGCACCTTATTGGATCTTGGTTCATGAGGGGTACATTCTTCTTGATATAAAAGTTCAGCGGACTTCTCCATATTGCCAGACATTGCGGAGGACGGAATAATGAAAGAAAATGAAACCAACAGATAACCGATAATAATCACAATGATCGATGCTAAACCCAGTTTTTTCCCTAATTTCAGATATTCCTTTATCATATCGCAATTCACTTATTTGTTAATTTTTCTCATTTCCTGTTAATGCGGCTCTTCCCTTCAACATAAATGAAGGTGATGAGCGTGTAATAAATGAGCGTTGTGATGATAAAAAGCCAGCTTCTTGCTCCCCAGTTCCGGAATGTCGTAATATCCAGAGAGTGAAGTACAAGGACTACCATGCTGTTTTGTCCGATAAAACCCAAGACATCCCGCAACACAGGGATCTTTATAATCAGAACCGAAACCAGCAATACAAGCGCGAACCCTGTGAAAGATCCCAACAGCGACTGGAAGTTATAACTATTTCCGCCTAGATTGAACCACTGATATGGAAGGTACCGAATTTCCATAACATAGATCGTTAAAACCGCCCCACATATCCCAGCGGCTGCCAGAGTATGTCCGTGCAGCCATGATATTCCGTTTTTGATATACGGGTATATAAACTGCCCTGCATGGAAGAACACCATTCCAATCATTGCGTCCTGTATATTGAAGGGGAGAAGCGTATATGTCTGACTAACCTTTGCGGCTATAGCGAGGATTATGACTACAGCTGTCCTGTATTTCATTTCTAGCATCGACACAGGAAGATAGAATAGACATGTCACAAATAGGCAATTCAAGAACCAGATAGGCCCGATTCCAACAGTGTTTGTTCCCACAATCATGTAAGGTGCACTGAATGCTGAAGGTAGCGCATAGAAAAGGCTGTTAACCAGAACCGGCAAATTTCGATAGCCATGACTCCACATTTTTAGGAAAAAGACCAGGCAGATGCAAACATAAGGGACTTCCAGACGCTCCAGTCGTCTGGTAATATAATCAAGCGTATCCATGGGCTTTCTGTAATAGAACCCAGAGGTAAAGAAAAAGAATACGAGGAAAAAAACTCCCGTGTAGGTATTGATCTTTGAGTAGTTTCCCCATCCATAGGTTGCATGGACAAGAATCATACAGAGAATACAGATTCCTTTTGCGATGTCTATTTCTTTATCTCTTATCTTCATGATTTCTGCCCTTAATTTATTTCAGGTCTTTGCCAATAACACTAACCGGAGCTCCAGGCTTTTAGCCTACTCTGATCAACTGATATGCATTTTTCTTATTAATTTTCCCCACATATCTCAGGTAAATATTATCCCCATAATGCTCCCGCATATAGGTCAGAAACACTTTGTTCTTTCCTTCCATGAGATAAGTGTTTTGACGTTCCAGTAAAGCTAATGCCGGGTTTTCAGCGTCAATACGTTCCAGAAAATCTATGAAGTACTGTTGCCCATAAACCCAGTCGCCGATTGCAATATTATGATCAATCACGCGCTGCGTCGGAAGTTTATTCTGCTCTGAAAAGTAATCAGGTATTGTGGAATGCCAAATAGGCCAGATATACAGGGCGTCATCGGAGAATGTTTTCTCATATACGCTGTCATCAGCCCCGATCATAGCTGTGAGCGGAGTCTGGAATTCATGGAACTCAGACACTGCCATTACCTGACCCACGCCAAAATACAGGATGACGCACAGCAGCAACTGAAAGGCTGTTTCTATTGTGCGAGTCTGCTTTGATCCATGTTCATCCTTTATCATAACAAGAATCATAACTGAGAGCATGGCAAAGAGAACACATTGCCAGACCCGCATCGGAGCACGACCTATGAAAGTAAAATAAAAAAGAATAATAAAACCGCCAAGGAAAGAGCAAGCCGACTCTATTTTTAACCACACAGATCTCACTGCAATGCAGTTCCACAGCGTCAATATGATCGCCAGAACAGTCAGAATGAGCAGATGCAGGTCCTCCTGTGTTATACGTCTATACATAGCCTTTAATGCAGCAGCAATTCCCTCTGTGGTACTTACGTATTTATTGATATTGCCAGCCTCAGCTACTTTTTCGAGTGTATCGGCGTTAAGCATCTGCGTATCCGCCAAAACCCATTCTCGAACAGCGTTGTACGTACTTTCATCCAAACCTTCAAATGTCAGGTCATAACGGTCGTAGCCTTTCATCCAGTAGTCCTCTGCTATTGTACGGTTGCGATTGTATCTATCATCCGTTGCATAGGGTTCGATACTATAGAAGACAGCTCGGGAAGCTAACAGGATAAGGACTATGACTACACAGGGGAAGATCGTGCGAAGGAAATCGCAAAGATAAGCCTTCTTTTCTCTTGAGCGGAAGAACTCTATAACAATCTCCAGTGCTACGAATGGAATAAACAGCAGAGCAGCTTCCTGGCGGATTAAGAAACCGAAACAGACCAATACCGTGCCCAGAACCGTCCAAATCTTTGACCCACCCTGCTCTTTTGCATAGAACAGTTCAATAACTCCGGCGAAAATGATCGCGGCTGTTTGAACCGTATAGTTAACACCGAAAAGCTTCATACCAAGAGTCGGATAAACAACGGTGAGAATTAATAGCGCACACCGGATATAGTCTTCCAGTTGCCACTCTTTGAATGATTTCAGAGAATGTACGGCGATATATGACAATGTGCCTGTGCTAATCAGCAGTGCGAGATGGATGAGGGATGTAAATACATCGGCCGTAGGAAAAAGAGGCGTTAACCACTTGATGATCACACAGAGTAATGGGTGAAGATACTGGCAGAAATTATTATCCCCGTACATTCCATCTACAACCACGGCTACTGTAATATTATCGGTATATTCATAGATGAGGCCGCTAAAGCAGAATACAATATAACAAACTGATGTGATCAGGAGTGCGCCGAGAAAGCTGTATTTGTTTTTCCTGTTCTGAAGACCCTGCATATCTATCTCTCTCTTTAAAAAACTTCCTCGGGAAAGATCCCGAGGAAGTCTATTAGTGCTATTTGTTTGCGATTTTAGAGCTTATCCTTCGCGGGACATTCTCTTCTTGGTGATGAGCAGGACACCTGCCGCAACAACCAAGATGGAGCCAACCACGTAGAAGATCGTGGTACCGATACCACCGGTGCTTGGAAGAACTGTGCCAGAGTTGTTGACGATTGTAGCATCAACAACAGGCTGATTCTGATTTTGGGCAGCCACCAAATCAACGACTCCATTTTCAACACTTGAAGTTGCACCGTCTACAGTCGCAGAATAAGTAACCTTGTTTGCATTGTCTCCTGTGCCTTCGACTACATTGATAACAACATGCGCTGGAGCAGCAAGTAAGTTATATCCAGTCGGTGCTTTTGTCTCTTCGAGATAATAATCTCCCTTATCAAGGCCACGCACCTGCTGTGTGAGTTTGCCGTTGCTTCCAGTCGTAAATGTATCACCTGCTGCCTGTGTATCAACCCAAGTTACAACCTTATTAGCGGTATCCCACTTATAATACTGCTTAGTGGAACCATCCGACGTCAGGCGATACAACTTAAACTCAGCACCACTCAGCTTATCGCCAGAAGCGCTCTCTGCAACCTTGTTCACATCAATATTGATATCGAGGACATAGGTTTCTTTTTCGGGGGTCTTGTTCGTCGTCTTGTCATACGGGCTGTGAGAGTACTCAAGCTGGGCAGTATTGTTCTCATAATCATAATTGAGAGCACTATCGTTTACTGTGCAATCATAGGTAAGAACAATATTGGATCCGGCGGGATAGCTTGTGAGTGTGGCAAAGGGAATAGTGAATGTAAAGCTCTTGCTGTCTGTAGCAAATGTCGGAGTAATTGTAGTTTCTTTTCCCGCACTGTAAGAAATTTTGAAGCTGTTGGTTACGTAATCCAAGCCGGAGGTAATCTTATCACTAATGGTAAAGGTATAATCAGTGTAGCCAGTGGTGTTGGGGAAGACAGAGTCAATCCGGTAGGAAACTGTGCTGCCAATTTTTGCTACCGCAGCCTGACCGTCTGCATCGAGAACTGCTCCATCAACGGTGTTTGTTCCTTCCTTAACAGAAGTGATCTTCTTATTAAGAGTAGGAACACTTGCTTTCGGCTTTACATCCGCAGAGGGGTCGGTCGTTGTCAAAGCAACAGCTGCGACAACTTCCTCTACAGGATCTTCTGTGGCAAGAGGATCTGTCGGGTAAACGACACCATAAACTGCGTAATAACCAGGAGCAGTGAGAGAAATTGTAGCCTTTTCATTCGCTGCTACAGCAGACCCCGCTGCGTTAGATGTTCCGGGGAGAACTGCCTGAAGTTTATCCGCAAGAGCACGTGCATTCGCTTCCGTCATAGTCTTGCCATCAACAACATAGGTAGTAGGGTCAGATGCGGACGGAATCAGCTTAATACCATACTTCGTTGTGATGACCTTTGTGGTTGCATCGGTAGTTGCTTCCGCCGTCAAAGTTGCCCATGCCCAGTCGGTGTTCTTGATGCTGTACGCATAAGCACCATAGGTTGTCGTGGTAACAGCGTCATCACCTTCACCGGTCGTTGTGGTTGTTGCATCACCAAGGGTCAGGTTAAAGACCTTGTATGCATAGTATGTTTTGCCATTGATTGACATAGCATCGTTGTCATTTGTGACAGTGATGCTGTAGTCTTCCGCAAACGCTGCGGTGATTCCCATGCTCATTACCAGAGCAATAATGAGCACGATGCCAAGAAGTTTTGTAAATTTCTTCATGCTTCTTTTTCCTTTCTTTTTTCGCCCTCTCGGGTCTTAATATATATAAAAGTGTAGATCGTCTCCGCGGGCCGAAGTGCTCTTTTCCGTTCCGCGGAGTTTTCTCCCACCCGGGAGGGTAAGCGCAGGGGTTTGGGGTCCTGTGCGATCTTATGGTCAAAGTATAGCAGGTCAGGAATCAATAAAACAATCAATAATCCACACAACTTTGCGTCAGAGGAAAAATTTTTTGATTGACGCCGGTCTCCCGCACTGCATACTCAAGCACCCTGTATGTTACCATAAAATGCCCGTAATTTCAAGGCTTTCTTGCTTTCAATTCCTGAAATAACCCCTTAAGAAAACCTTAATCTGAAACGTTTTCGATATCTTGTGGTTTTCTGTGGAATATGCCACAAGATATTGTAACCGAAACGTTTCCACTTTGTAATTTTGTAGTATAATCGCTTTTTCGGCGTCTGTCAAGAAACAATTTGGGCAAATTGCCGGATTCTTTTCATTTTTGTTCTATCCTCCGCCGTTCTTGGCAAAGCAGTGTCGTTATGTTATACTTTTTAAAGAAGTGCATTGTATATATAATTCCCCGCCAAGGGCGGGGAATTATACGAGACTTGGCAAAGCATAATGTAAAACAGGATAAGACGAAGGCAGATTTTAAAGGAGGTGTTTCCATGGCGGAGGGATTCATCCGCTTTGACCGGGTGCGGAAGGTCTATCAGGCGGGGGAAGTGGCCGTGACGGCGCTGCACGACGCGAGTTTTGACATCGAGCGGGGCGAGATCTGCGTGATCGTCGGGGAATCCGGCGCCGGGAAGACCACCCTGCTGAACATTCTGGGCGGGATGGACAGCCTCACCGACGGCAGCGTGACCGTCGACGGGAAGGAGATCTCTTCCTTTAATAAAACCCAGCTCACCGCCTACCGGAGGCATGACGTGGGCTTTGTGTTCCAGTTCTATAACCTGATCCCGAATCTCACGGCGCTGGAGAACATCGAGATCGCGGCGAAGCTCTCGCCCCGGGCCCTGGACGCGCGGGAGGTGCTGGAGCAGGTGGGTCTGAAGGAGCGGGCGAAGAACTTCCCGGCCCAGCTCTCCGGCGGCGAGCAGCAGCGCGTCGCCATCGCCCGGGCCCTCGCGAAGAACCCGAAGCTGCTTCTCTGCGACGAGCCGACGGGCGCCCTGGACTATCACACGGGCAAGGCGATCCTCAAGCTGCTGCAGGACACCAGCCGGCGCCAGGGCATGACCGTCATCATCATCACCCACAACAAGGCCCTCTGCGACATGGCCGACCGGGTGATCCGCGTCAAGAGCGGCACCGTCCAGTCCGTCAGCGTGAATCCCCACGCGACCCCGATCGAAGAGATCGAATGGTGAGCCCATGAACACCGAAACCCGGAAAATGCTCCTGCGGAGCATTCGCGCCTCCCTGGGGCGCTTCCTCGCGATCCTCGCCATCACGGCGCTGGGCGTGGGCTTCTACGCCGGGCTCAAGAGCTCCCAGCCGGACATGCTGCGCTCGGCGGACGACTATCTGCGGCGGCAAAGGATGTACGATCTTCAGCTCATGAGCAGCCTCGGCCTCATGAAGTCCGACCCCGCCGCCTTCCGGAGGCTTCCGGGCGTGGACGCGGCGGAAGGTGCCTGTTTTGCCGACGCCTATGCAAGGGTCGGAGAGGGCGAGGAAGAGGTCTGGCACTTTCAGACCCTGACGGAGGAGGTCGCCGTGCCGGAGCTTCTGCTGGGCCGCCTGCCGGAGGGGGCGGACGAGTGCCTGGGGGATTCCTCTATATTTAAAGAAGAAGACCTCGGGCGGCACATTGTCCTCACGGATTCCAACAGCGAAGAGACCCTGGAGCACTTCGCGGGGCGGGACTTCACCCTGGTCGGCATTGCCCGCAGTCCGCGCTACATTTCCGTCGACCGCGGGAGCAGCGAGCTCGGTTCCGGCAGGCCCGCCGGCTTTGTGCTGCTGCCCGCCGCGGCCTTCACGGACGAGGTGTATCACGAGCTGCTGCTCTGGCTGGACCTGCCGGGGGAGATCTATTCCGAGGAATACACGGACGCCCTGCGGCGCCTGCGTCCCTCGGTCGAGACGCTTCTGAACCGGAGGGGCCTGCTGCGCGCGGAGGCGCTCCGGCGGGAGAACAGCGAAGAACTGCTCCGGGCCCGGAAGGAACTGGACGACGGCTGGTCCGAGTACCGCCTCGGCCTGCAGCAGGCGGCGCAGGAACTCTCCGAGGGGGAGCGGAAGCTTCAGGCCGCCCAGGACACCCTGGACGCCGGCTGGGCGGAGCTGGTGAAGAACGAGGCCGATCTCGCCGCGAATTACCGTGATTTCAACGAAGAGTACGCCGCCTTTCAGCGTGAGTACGGGAACGCCGTTGACCTCGACGCCCTCGAGGGGCTTCTGAACAACCCCGGGGCACTGGAGTCGGCGAACCTCGGCGAGATCGTGAAGACCCTCACGGGGGTGCTGCCGGACCTGACAAAGCCGCTGGATCAGCTTTCCGACACGCTCGCGGGCCTGGAGCGGCAGTTTGAAGAATCCGGGCTCGCGGGACTGCTGGAGGGCCTGGACGGGGTCGAGATTCCGGATTTCAGCGGCACCGAGGAGGCTCTTGACCGGCTGAAGAGCCTGGACACGGAAAAGCTCATGGCGCTCCTGACGAAGAAGATGGAGCTGGACATGACCCGCTCGACCCTGCAGGCCAGCCGCGCCCGGATGGAAGAGGCGGAAGAACAGCTGGCCGACGGCCGCTATGAGTACGAGCAGGGGAAGGAAAAGGCCGAGCGCGAGCTCGCGGATGCCCGGAAGAAGCTGGAAGACGCGGAAAAGGAACTCGCCGAGGGCGAGGCGGAGCTGGAGGATTCGATCCGGCCGGAGCTCTTCACCCTGGACCGCACGTCCAATCCCGGCTATGTGACCTTTGAGAACGACAGCGCCATCATCGACGGCATCGCGGTGGTGTTCCCGGTGTTCTTCGTGTTGGTGGCGGCGCTGGTCTGCGTCACCACGATGACGCGCATGGTGAACGAGGAGCGCACCCAGATCGGCACGCTCAAGGCCATGGGCTATTCTTCGCCGGTCATCATGGCCAAGTACCTGCTCTACGCCGGGCTCTCGGCCCTTCTCGGCTGCCTGCTGGGCTTCTTCCTGGGGGCCACCGGGCTTCCGTATCTTGTCTGGTACGCCTACAACATCATGTACCAGTATGAGGACCTGCTCTTTCACTTCAGTCCCTTTATGCTCGCGGCCTGCCTGCTGGTGTCGGTGGCGGGGAGCCTCTTTGTCACCTGGCTCGCCTGCCGCACGGCCCTTGCGGAAAAGCCCGCCGAGCTCATCCGCCCGAAGGCCCCCGCCGTGGGCAAGCGCGTTCTTTTGGAGCGCATCGGGCCGCTCTGGCGGCGCCTCCCCTTCCTCAGCAAGGTCAGCATCCGCAACGCCTTCCGCTATCCCAGCCGCGTGTTCATGATGCTGCTGGGGATCGGGGGCTGCACCGCGCTGATGGTGGCGGGCTTCGGGGCCAAGGACTCGCTGGCCGGGGTCGGCGGATTCCAGTATGACGAGATCTCGCTCTACGACGTGGTGGTCACCCTCGACCCGGATAAGGCCGGGCAGAATCCCGGGGCGCTCTGGGACGGCTGGGCCGAACACGCGGCCGCGGCCCACCGGGAAGAGATCCGCCTTCTGAACCGGGACGGCGTCGGGAAGGACACCGAGCTCATCCTCGCGGAGGCGGGGGACATCACGCCGCTTCTCAGCCTTCACACTAAGAGCCGGGAGGCGCTCCCCTGGCCCGGAAAGGGCGAGGCCGTCATCACGGCGAAGCTCTCCGACACCCTGGGCCTGCGTGCGGGGGACACGGCCGTGCTCCGGCTCTCAAGCGGGCGGGAACAGTCCGTCACCATCTCGGGTGTGTGCGAATACTACGTCGGGCACGCGGTCTTCGCCTCACCGGAGGGTTTCCCGGACACGTCGCGCAACTACGCCCTGATCCGCGTGAAGGAGGGCGAGGACGCCGGGCTTCGGGCGGCCAGGCTTCGCGGCGAGGAGGGCGTCAATTACGTAAGCCTCACCCAGACCGAGCGCGAGACCCTGGAAAACTCCATGGCGAGCGTCGACCTGCTGGTCCTGATGCTGGTGTTCTGCTCGGGGGCGCTGGCCTTCATTACCTTATATAATTTAACCAACATCAACATCATGGAGCGCGTCCGCGAGGTCGCCACGGTGAAGGTGCTGGGCTTTACCCCAAGGGAAACCGCGGAGTATATCCTGAACGAGAACCTCATGCTCTCCTTCTTCGGCGCGTTCTTCGGCCTTCTGCTCGGGAAGCTCCTGCACCGCTTCGTCATGCTGAGCATCAAGCTGGACTATATGACCTATGACGTGCGCATCGCGGCTCTCAGCTATGCCCTCAGCTTCGTGATCACGGTGGTCTTCGCCCTGCTCACGAATCTGTTTATGAGAGGGAAGCTTGAGAAGGTCAACATGGCGGAATCGCTGAAGTCCGTAGAGTAATAGTCTGCGCTTTGCGTAACATTAATAGGAAAATCACCTTGCGCATTATGTAATATTATGATAATATTTAGTCTGCGTATAGCGCAAATCACCTGAAGGGGGCTCACGGTATGGATATCGAACGGAAAGTGTATCAGGATCTTTTACGCTGGAAAGCGGAGACACAGGGGAAAAAAGCACTGTTGATTGAGGGAGCCAGACGTGTCGGAAAGTCCACCATTGCGGAGAAGTTCGGGCGGGAGCAGTATCGCTCCTGCCTGCTTGTCGATTTTAATAAAGCGCCTAAAAGCATACGGGATAATTTTGAGAATCTGAATGAGCTGGACATTTTCTTTCAGAATCTCTCCCTGGAGTATAACGTCAGGCTCTATCCGCGTGAGTCTCTGATCATCTTCGATGAAATCCAGAGATTTCCCCGCGCCAGGGAAGCCATCAAATACCTGGTGGCGGATGGGCGATATGACTATATTGAAACCGGATCGCTGATTTCTATTCGGGAGAATGTAGAGGACATCACCGTCCCTTCAGAGGAACGCAAGCTCAAAATGTACCCGGTGGACTTTGAGGAGTTCGCGGAAGCGATGGGCGAGACGCTCCTGCTGGAGTATATCCGAAAGTGCTGGCAGGAGGAAAAGCCTTTGGAGCAGAAGCTGCATACAAAAGCCATGAGGCTGTTCCGGGAATATATGCTTGTCGGCGGAATGCCGCAGAGCATCGTGGCTTATGCGGAAAACAGCCGCGATTTCTACGCGAGCGATATCGAGAAGCGAGATATTCTGAATCTATATCGGGACGATATTAAGAAAGCCTCCAAACGCTATAATTCCCGTGTCTCGGCGCTCTTTGAGAATATACCCGGATACCTTTCAACACATGAAAAGAAAATCACGCTCTCTCAGATCGAGGATAACGCGCGCTTTTCCCAATACGATGATCCTTTGTTCTGGCTTGATGATTCCATGATCTGCAATCTCTGCTTCAAATGCAATGACCCTAACGTGGGCTTTGCCCTGAGCAAGAACGATACGGCAGTGAAATGCTACATGGGCGACACCGGACTCCTGGTCAGCCTGGCTTTCAGTGAAAACGAACTTTCAGAGCAGCAGCTTTACAGAGCAATCATGGACGGGCGTCTGTCGCTGAACGAGGGGATGATCTATGAGAACATGATTGCACAGATGATTGCGGCAAAGGGGAGAAAACTGTATTTCTATACCCGCTATAACAAAGAGAAGCATCGCAATGACATTGAGATTGATTTCCTCCTGTCCAATGAGAGCAAAACCAGTTTCCGTATCTTCCCGATCGAGGTCAAGTCATCGAAAAACTATACAACGACTTCTCTGACCGACTTCCGCAGGCTCTTTTCCGGCCGCATTGCACATTCATACATCATTCACCCAAAGAACTTCGCAAAAGAGGATACGATCACCATGATCCCTCCATATATGTTTTTTTGCCTGTTTTCGTAATGTTTTACACCCTCCGGCTGATCACGGCCGGAGGGCGTTTTCTCTTCAGCCGATGCTCTTTCAAGATTTGTGTTCATTTTTTTCGTTTTATTCTGTTCAGAAAAATCGACATGATTTCCCGGCCTGACATGGTATAATATGCATCAATAAACCCTCAGAAATCCGCATTTCAGGTACGATTCAGTTATTATTATCAGGTTTATCTGCATTTTATACCAGGAAGTCGGGGAAGCCAGTGAAGATCGAGCAGTTGGAACAGTTGATCAAAATCGTGGAGAGCGGAAGCATGAACATGATGAACCTGCATATAGATTCAATTTAATTCCGCTTTTCCAACCAGCCAGTCCAGAGCATTGATCCGGCGGATACCTTCATAATCCGCTTCGGGATCTTCGTCAAGGGTCAGTATCACTTTGGGATAGTTGTCGGAAATGCGCTGCAGAGAGGCAAGCTCACGACTAAGAGTGTTTTCGTCTCGAACACTGGCTGCGACCTGAATATACTGCACCCCTTTGTTCCCACGAGCGACAAAATCCACTTCCAGATCATCAATCTTTCCGATATAGACCTCATATCCTCTGCGAAGCAGTTCCAGATAAACGATGTTCTCAAGAATATGCCCCACATCCGTGCCGCTTGTGCCGAGCAGCATATAGCGCATGCCGATATCGACCACATAGTATTTTTCCAACGTCTTCAGATACTGCTTCCCTCGAATGTTGTAGCGCTTTGCCTGATAAATGATGAAACTCTCCATCAAACCTTCAAGGTACCGCTCCACAGTCTTTACGTCGATCTTTCTGCCGGAAGAGGTCATGGTATCTGCAATCTTTTTTGTTGAAAGCTGGCTGCCGATGCTGTCGAACACAAAGCGTGTCACGCTCTCCAACATCATGGTATCCGAAATTCTTTTGCGTGCGGCGATATCCTTAACGACGATAGTATGGTAAACGCCCTCCAAATAATCGTGCAAAGCACTCGGATTGTCCTTCAGCTCCAGCGAATAAGGGAAGGAGCTTCCCTGGATGTACTGCCTATACTTTGCCCCAAGGTTGTCGTTGTCCCCGGTTGCGAGTACATATTCGCGGAAGGACAGAGGCAACATTTTTATCTCGACATATCTCCCCGAGATCAGCGTAGCGATCTCGCTGGAAAGCATATAGGCGTTGGAACCGGTGAGATATACATCGACATTTTTCCGGATATAGAGACTATCGATCACAGAAGGAAAGTCTGTGCAATGCTGGATTTCGTCAACAAACACATATGTCATTTTCCCGGGTACGAGACGCTCCTTGATATATCTGTGAAGCGCAGCGGGCTCACGGAGCGCAAAGAAGTCAAAGTCTTCCAGATTAACGGCTATGATCTGCTCCTCTTTCACTCCATTTGCGCGCAGATAGTCCTGGTATATCTCCAGTAATGTAGACTTGCCACAGCGCCGGACGCCGGTTACCACCTTGATCAGCTGCTTATCGCGAAAGCCGATCAGTTTATCCAAATATTCCTTTCGTTCCAATCTTTTCTGTGCCATGGCGCACCTCCATTTTTGCTCAGCAAAAGTATATCCAAAAAGAATGAAGAAATCAATAATTTTTGGAATGAAATCCTAAAATTATTCTTTGGCTTTCAAAATCGGATCAATAAAGAGCGCATGAGGATAATTGAACGTGTACTTAACGGTGGGACTGTTTTATTCAATTCAAACCGCGTTCGATTAGCAGTGATTGCAGCGAAACGGTAAAATTCTGTTTGATGAACTGATGAAACAGGAAACGGCATGACTCCGTAAGTCATGCCGTCCCTGCAAAACAATATTAAACTGTCTTACGGCCCCGCCCTTGTGGGGGAGGATAATTCTTATGCGTCCCCGGGATCAGGCCTGGCCTGCCAGTCGCTTGTACTTGGCATAGCGGTGCGCGGTGAACTTCTCCGCCTCGGCGAAGAGCTGCTCGGCGCGCTCGGGGAAGGTGCGGGTCAGGGAGGCGAAGCGGACCTCGCCCATCATGTACTCACGCAGCTTGCCGTTGGGCTCGCCGGAGTCGAGCTGGAACGGATTCTCGCCGGCGTCCTCGCGGTCGGGGTTATAGCGCCACAGCGGCCAGTAGCCGCATTCCGTGGCGGCCTTCTCCTCGTCCATGGCCTTGGACATGCCCTTGGAGAGGCCGTGGTTGATGCAGGGGGAATAGGCGATGACGATGGACGGTCCGTTGTAGGCGGCCGCTTCCTTCAGGGCCTTGATGGCGTGCTCGGGGTTGGCACCGAGGTTGATCTGCGCCACATAGACATAGCCGTAATTGGAGAGAATCAGGCCGAGGTCCTTCTTCGCCGTCGCCTTGCCGGCCGCCGCGAACTGGACCGAGGCGCCGATCGGGGTGGCCTTGGAGGCCTGTCCGCCGGTGTTGGCGTAGAGCTCATTGTCCATGACCAGGACGTTGAGGTCAAGGCCCGAGGCCAGGACGTGGTCCAGTCCGCCGTAGCCGATGTCGTAGGCCCAGCCGTCGCCGCCCACCATCCAGACGGACTTCTTGGTGAGGGCATCCTGGCGCTCACGCAGGAAGCGGATATCCTCGCTGTCCTCATGGGTGTGCAGGAGCATGTGGCGGACCTCGTCGGAGACCTCGCCGGTCTTTTCCACGTTGTCGCCGGCATCCAGCCAGGCGCTCAGGGCGTTGATGAGATGCCGGTCCGAGCTGACCTCCAGAACCTTGCGGGCGTGGGCCTTCATCTGCTCGCGGATCTGGTCGTCGGAGAGGCGGATGCCCAGGGCAAACTCGGCGTTGTTCTCAAACAGGGAGTTGGAGAAGGCCGGGCCGAAGCCGCGCTTGTTGACGGTCATCGGGAAGCTCGGGGTCGAGAAGCCGTAGGCCTGGGAGCAGCCGGTGGCGTTGGCCACGTACATCCGGTCGCCGAAGAGCTGGGTCAGGAGCTTGACGTACGGGGTCTCGCCGCAGCCGGGGCAGGCGCCGTTGAACTCGTAGAGGGGCTGCTCGTACTGGCTGCCCTTGGCGGAGAAGCGGGACATCGGGTTCTTTTTCTCGGAAAGCGTCAGGCAGAAGTCGAAGTTTTTCTGCTCCTCGCGGACCTCGTCCAGCGGGACCATCTTCAGGGCCTTTTCTTTGGCCGGGCAGACGTTCACGCAGCTTCCGCAGCCCTGGCAGTCGAGCACGCCGACCTGGATGCGGTAGCGGTAGTTCTCAAAGCCCTTGCCCAGGGCCTTCTTCGTGACGCAGGTCTCGGGGGCATTGGCCGCCTCCTCTTCGGTGAACAGGAAGGGACGGATCGCCGCGTGGGGGCAGACGAGAGAGCAGCGGTTGCAGCCGATGCACTTGTCCGGATCCCAGACGGGGACGTTGTCCGCCACGCCGCGCTTTTCATAGCGCGCGGTATCGGTCGGGAAGACGCCGTCGGAGTAGGGCATCATCGCGCTCACCGGGATGTCATCCCCCCTGGCCGTGTTCATCGGGATCAGGATCTCATTGACATAGCTCGGAAGGGAGGCGTCCGGCGCGGTCTCTTCATCCTTGAGTTCCGCCCATTCGGCCGGAACCTCGATCTTCACCACGCTCTCCAGGCCGCGTTCGATGGCGGCGAGGTTCATATTGACAATCCGCTCGCCCTTGCGGGAGAAGGTCTTGATGACCGCCGTCTTCATGTACTCTTCGGCCTGGTCGATGGGCAGGACGCCCGCGAGCTTGAAGAAGGCCGCCTGCAGCACCGTGCTGGTGCGGTTGCCGAGGCCGACTTCCTCCGCGATGCCGGTGGCGTCGATGGTGTAGAAGTTGATCTTCCGCTCGGCGAGCAGGCGCTTGGCGCGGTTCGGGAGATTGGCGATCAGCTCCTCGCCCTTCCAGTGGGTGTTCAGCAGGAAGATGCCGCCGGGCTTGACCTCGCTCACGACATCGAAGGACTGGATGTAGCTCTGCTTGTGGCAGGCGACAAAGTCCGCCATCGTGACATAGTAGGAGGAGCGGATGGGCTCGTGGCCGAAGCGCAGATGGCTTCTCGTGAGGCCGCCGGACTTCTTCGCGTCATACTGGAAGTAGGCCTGGACGTACTGGTCGGTGTTGTCGCCGATGATCTTGCAGGAGTTCTTGTTGGCGCCCACCGTGCCGTCGGAGCCGAGACCCCAGAACTTGCAGGAGATGATGGACTTGCCGGAGGTGACGATGTTCTCGCCCACGGGCAGGGAGTGATGGGTCACGTCGTCGTTGATGCCGACGGTGAAGTGATTCTTCCTCTCGCCGGCCATGTTGTCGAAGACGGCCTTGAGCTGGGCCGGGGTGGTGTCCTTGGAAGAGAGACCGTAGCGGCCGCCCAGCAGGGTGAGGCTGTGTCCGGACTCATAGAGGGCGGCGCTGACATCCTCAAAGAGCGGCTCGCCCAGGGAGCCGGGCTCCTTGGTGCGGTCGAGGGTGGTGAGCACTTTGCAGGTCTCCGGGATGGCGGAGAGGAAGTGCTTCAGGGAGAAGGGGCGGTACAGACGGACCTGGATCATGCCGACCTTTTCGCCCTTTGCGGTGAGGTAGTCGACCACTTCCATCAGGGCCTCGCAGACCGAGCCCATCGCGATGACGACGCGCTCGGCGTCGGGGGCGCCGTAATAATTAAAGAGCTTATAGTCGCGGCCGGTGAGGGCGGACATCTTCTCCATATACTCTTCCATGACCGCCGGGAAGGCGTCGTAGGTCTCGTTCACGCTCTCGCGGAACTGGAAGCAGATGTCGTCGGTGCCGTTGATGTTGCGGATGGTGGGGTGCTCGGGGTTCAGGGCCCGGTCGCGGAACTTCTTCAGCTCTTCCCGGTCGAGCATTTTTGCCAGGTCTTCGTAGTCGAGAACCTCGATCTTCTGGATCTCATGGCTGGTGCGGAAGCCGTCAAAGAAGTGCTGCACCGGGAGATGGCCCTTGATGGCGGCGAGGTGGGCCACCGCGCCCAGGTCCATGCACTCCTGCACACTCGAGGAGGCCAGCTGGGCCCAGCCGGTCTGGCGACATGCCATGACGTCCATCTGGTCGCCGAAAATCGAGACGTTGCCGGCCGCGACGGAGCGGGCCGCGACATGCATGACGGCGGGGAGCTTCAGACCCGCGATCCGGTACATCGGCGGGATCATCAGCATCAGGCCCTGGGCCGAGGTGTAGGTCGTTGCGAGAGAGCCGGCCTCCAGCGCGCCCTGGACGCCGGCGATGGCGCCGGCCTCGGCCTGCATCTCGACCAGGCGGACAGAGGTGCCGAAAATATTCTTTCTCCCGTGGGCGGCCCACTCGTCCACGTGGTTGGCCATCGGGCTCGACGGCGTGATGGGATAGATGGTTGCGACTTCGGTAAATGCGTAACTTGCGTATGCGGCGGCTTCATTGCCGTCCATGGATTTTCTGACCATTGACATTTCCTCCTGAGAAGAGTGTTTGGATTTATAAAACATTCCCTCTTCTTATGGTCTTACTTTGGCAACGGGAATAGTATACTACAAATCTCTGAAATATGTCCAGCAAAAAATGAACTTTATCGGTTTTTCGTTTCTATATTGACATCCCCATGAGGCAGCTGTCACCCCGCGGACCTGAGCCGCCGACCAGAACCCGGCAGCTCTCGTCCGTATAGCGGATGATCTGTCCTCTGCCGAAGGGCCTGTCGTTCTGTCGGATCCTGTGGGCGTTCTCACAGGAACAGGCCTTCATCTTGCCCGCTCTGACGGAATATGATAAACTGGTTGGCAGAAAAAAGATTGACCCATCGGACGGACGGGTCGGGAGGCAGGTATGAAGAAAGTCATCATTCTCATCGGAAACTACGGCTCCGGCAAGACGGAGATTGCGCTGAACATGGCTTTTCTGGCCGCGGCGGAGGGGAAGCGGGTTCAGGTCATCGACCTCGACCGCATCAACGACTACTTCCGCATGTCGGATCATGTGAAGCTCCTGGAAGAGAGCAACATCGCCCTCGTCTCCCCCACCTTTGTCGGCGCGGGGATCACCCAGACCAACATGCCCGCCGCCGTCGGCTCGGCCTTCGCGCAGGACTGGGATCTGGTCGTCTTTGACGTCGGCGGCGACCCGGCCGGCGCCCTGTCTCTGGCGCGGTATCACATGGACTTCGCCGCCCTGGAACCCGGTCAGCTGGAGGTCTATGACATCATCAACGTCCGCCGTCCCATGTCCGAGACGCCGGAGAAGATTCTGAAGCTCAAGGGTGAGATGGAAGGCTTCGCCCGCCAGACCGTCACCGGCTTCATCCACAACTCCAACCTCCAGGCCTGGGCCAGCGCCGCCGATCTGCGCGACGGCTACCCCGTCGTCAAAGCCGCGAGCGAGATGAGCGGCATTCCGGTCGTCCACACCACCGGACGAAAGGAGTTCCTGGAAGAGTTCCTTCAGGACGAAGGGCTGGACCAGGACTATGTCGGCATCCCCATCGCGCTGGAGACCTACATGCACCGCAGCTGGGACAATTTCAGTATATAAAGCAAAAAACGCCTCTGGTGCTGTTGAGGTTTGACAGCCCAAGAGGCGATTCTTATTGCAGGTCACCAAACGCGTATGATATAATATATATCATTATGTTGGGTATTTTGTACAATTTACATGCATATTCAATTACTGACCGAAAGGGATTATATAAAGGGATCACAGGAAGAACTGCGAATATGATAAACCTTTAGATCTGCGGCTTAACAGAACAGGAATTAATGGAAAAATCCGATCTTTTTCAGAATGATGTCCATCTAATTGCAAAGGATGGCTCACTGTACTACCTGCCCGTTTACGAAGGATAGGATTTTCTGTTTTTGTCATTTTACTTCCTTGAGGAGGAAAATATGGCTTTCCAATATTTATCATCTGCTCATGTTGATGAAGAACTGCTCATGAGATTAAAAGAACTTCGAACTTTCATTTCTGTGGAGAAAAACTACCCGGCTTATATGGTCTTTCCAGATAAGACCCTTGAGGAGATGGCTTCTCGGTTTCCTACGACACTCGGTGAAATGGAGTCCATATACGGTGTAGGAAAAACAAAGCTTAGGCAGTATGGGGAAGTATTCCTAAGCGAGATTCTTCGCTATATCGAGGAAAGGAATTCCGTTGGGATTGGGGATAACGAAGAAGCAGGGATACCACAAAACATGAGCAGTGGTGTAAATGACCTCCGGATCTCCGTATCAACTGTCTCATATTCACCAATAGAAATTGAAAACTTTGAAGAGATTTGTCGGCAACTGGATTATTATCTGGAGTTCTACCGAAATGCGGCATACACCCCGGAGAACCTTCAGCAGGCCATTACTGACAAGACAAATCTCAACAGGCTGAAGAAAGTCCTCACAGTAAAAAGAAAAGAAATAAAAGATACTTGTCTTGAGCCGTTCAGATCAGTTGAAGTTCAGTTCAAAGAGCTGATTTCCATGATCGACGCTCCCCTTGCCAGTATTGCGGAATTTACAGAAGAGATGGAACAGGTTCGGAAAGATGAAAAATGCGCAGAGATCAAACTCTACTATGACCAGAATACACAGGCTTTAGGACCTGTTGCAGCGGAAATCTTTTCCAAGCCGTGGTTTTATAACAAAAAATGGGAGAACAAGACCTGTAAAGAATACCAGTGGAAAGCAGAACTCAGAGATAAAATAGCTACAGTAGCTGAACACCTTCAGATCATAAAGAACGCGTCCGGGCCTCACACCGCTGCAGTAATCGCAAAATACGTTGAGACCGGAAGTAAAATCGAAGCAGCACGTTATCTCAAGGCTATTACGGATATTGTCGCTATGGAAGAAACCGAGTCACTGGTTCGTACGCTCTCTGATTCTGTCACTCCGATAGCGCACTCCCCAGAAACTCCCGACAGGCCAACAGTTTCCCCGGTAAATGAACCAGTGGTTCTGCATCCTGATCCTGTTTTACCCGATCCGACAGATGAAGCTCTGCATCACGAATACATTTTTAGAATCAGGTTGAATGAGAAGCAATATCAGCTGTTAACAACCTTTATGGAATTGAGTAATATCTCATATGAGATCGTACCCTGAGATAAACGAAAAGGTGACTGTGTAATGGACAACATATTGTTTGGCAAAGAGAAATCGGAAGAGCTAGAGCGTTTTTTACAAAACATCCACGAAAAGCATTTCTTTGAACTGAAGAAAGCTGCGGAATTGCCATCTTCCTTTTGGGAAAGCTATTCCTCATTCGCAAATACCGTCGGAGGATGGATTATACTCGGCGTTTTAGAAGATAAACCGCAGAACGTTATCACTGGAGTGGATAATCCAGAAAAAGCATTAACCAACCTTTGGAACCAATTGTCTAACAGGAATAAAGTCAGCTTCCGCACTGTAGATAACCAAGATGTAAATACCTATGATTTGGATGGTAAGAAAGTCATTATTGTTCATGTGAAAGAAGCCCCCGACATTCAAAAACCTGTTTATCTCAACGACAAACTCGAAAACACATGGATTCGTACCGGAGATGGAGATCGCAAAGCAACAAAAGAAGAGTTGGCGACTTTCTTGCGAAATGCCCAACCCGCACTGGATTCATTATATGCAGATGGCTTTACCATAGAAGATTTGGACAAAGAGTCTCTGATTACATTTAAAGAGCGAGTCAGCATGCGATTTCCCAAGAAAAACTATATTGAAATGGGTAATGGGGAGTTTTTGGCTGAAATTGGCGCATGCGGCAAGGATAGGGTGACCAATGAATTAAAAATAAAGAGAGGCGCGCTGCTCTTTCTTGGTAAAACCAATTCGATAAAAGAACTGTATCCTCACTATCATGTTGATTATTTTAATCGGAAGGGAAGCAATGAACGTTGGTCTGATAGAGTGTCAGATGATGAACCGTCAGACTACGAGATGAATCTTTACAATTTCTACAACATTGTTTATGGAAAAATGCGGTTGCTTCTTCAGGAGGCCTTTACTTTAGGACAGGACCAGTTGAGACTGCCTATTTCCGATTTTGACGAAACACTCAGGGAATGTCTTGTAAACTGCCTTGCACACGCCGACTACACCCAAGGGTATCCTACCACTAAAATCGATGTCTATGACGGATGGTTTTGTTTCATAAACCCAGGGAAAATGCTCGTTTCCCCAGGGCAGTTTATCGCTGGTGGAGACTCCAGGCCTCGAAACGAGCTTATAATGAAACTGTTTCGCCTGCTTGGCGCATCTGAACGGCAGGGCTTTGGAGGTCCTTTGATTTATAAATCTGCTGTACAGAATGATTTCCGACGGCCCGAGATCAGAACCGATCTTGAGCGCACTGAACTTCATGTTTGGAACATAGATCTCGCCGACTCCTATCCTGAATTATCAGAAGACGCAAAGACGGTATTAAGGGTTATTACTAAGAATGGGCAAGCCTTGTCTATCAATTCCGTTAAAAACATATCGAATCTGACTGAATACCGAATCCGGAAAGCTGTTCAGGATCTAGAAAGCGAGGATTTGATAAAAAAGATAGGGAACGGACCGACTACAAAATATACAACAAAAGCGGCAAGTATTGAGTTCCTGACTCAGTTGCAGATTGCGTTGGAAGAGCTGAAAAAGAATCTGCCTTGATCTATCTCGTGATTATCTTGTGAAATCACGAGTAATTCACGAGATAGTAGAAAGTGGAGTGTATTTCCCTATAATAAAGGATAACAAGTAAAAACCATTATTTCTGTAAGATTTCATAGCTATTCACATGGGTTGAGTATTCAATGAATACAGAAAAAGCTATCTCGTGATTATCTCGTGAAAACGATATAACGTTCACGAGATTGAATATGGGAAATGGTTTCCAGAGTCAGTGCGAGTAACTTACTGGTAGCTTGCAGAAGTGTTTGAAGAAGTACAGAACTCGCAAGGAGAACGGGCTTAGTTTAACTTGCCGGTAACTTGCCGGAGCTTCTGAGAAAGCGCAGCAGTTCTCGAACAAGATCTTGTGTTAGATGCGCAGCACGAATATGGGACAACTTTGAAATCTGAATCCGGCTCCATCTATGAGAACCGGATTCAGGCAGCCCGCAGGGTTCTATCGCCATGATAGCTTCCCTGCGGGCTGTGTTTATGATCCGTTCCGGGCTGGGAACATCAGGACGCCGGATTCCCAATCTCCAGTGTGAAGCCCTTCAGCAGCGGGGACGCCGTGCGGATCAGTTCCTTCAGCCACCAGCCGTAGGCATAGCCCTCCGCACAGCGGAAGAACGGCTCGTACCCCGGCATGGCCTCGATCCGGGCACGCTGCTCGCTCAGGGTTCCGCTCCAGAAGGCATTCATCGCCGTATAGAAAAAGCCCACCGCATTGCCCTTTTCTTCTTCCGTGATGGGATTGCGCTCCGACATATAGTTGACATTGCTGACCGCGTAGTTGAACAGGCCCTCCTGCTGCCAGTCGGCGAAATTCTTCAGCACCGGGTCGTCCTGTCCCGCCGCCGCGGCCCAGGCGTCGACGTCGACGCGACGCGGCGTGTAGCGCAGCGTGTTTCCCGACAGATCCAGCAGGCTGTATCCGGTCGGATAGCCCAGCAGGTATTCGGTCAGCAGCTCGGTCAGTCCCTCCTCCTGATACACCCCCCGGGTGTGCATATGGCCGCTCAGGTAAAGCGGCACCCCGTATGTTCTCAGAAGTCCCGTAAAGCGGTCTCCGTTTTCGAGGCAGTAACCGCTCCCGGGCTGCCTGCTGATCTCGGGCAGCAGGTTATAGTGTCCGGCGGCCAGGACCAGCAGGCCCTTTTCCCGTGCGTCCCGCAGGCAGCCTTCGGCCCACTGAAGCGTCTGCTCCGAAAAGAAGGGGTCATTGCTGTCTCTGGCCGCGGCGCCCGGCAGGTCGACGGCGCCGGCAGGATAGCCCGCCGTATCCATCATCAGCAGCATGATCCCGTCCCGGATCACGCAGTAGCTCAGCGAGGCCGGATCCCGGCTGACTGCCTCCGCATAGCCGAAATCTTCATAGAATGCCGCAAATTCCGTCTGTCCGACCGGAGCCAGGTCGTGGTTTCCGGGAAGTACAAAGACCGGCAGGCCTTCCCGCTCCGCCTTCTGCAGCTTCTCTGCCAGGGCCTCATGCCGCTGCGGCTTGCCGCCGTTGACCAGGTCCCCCGTGAGCAAAAGCATCTGCGCCCCCTGCTGTTTCGCGTCCCAGAGCAGGGCGTCGACAAGCTCCATGTTGTAAACGACCTCTGTCCCCTGGCTGTGATCCACATTGTCCGGATCCAGATGGAGATCGGAGGCCACCGCGATCCGAAGCGGCGCTGTCTCCGGGTTCTCTGCCCTGTCCGCCTCCGCCCGGGCCGGTAATGACCCGGCCAGCATCTGCAGAAACACGCAGAGCAGCAGAACGGCCGCGCAAAGCCGCCGTCCGCCCCCGTTTCGATTCTGTCTGCGCTCCGCCATTGTCTCCGCCTCCGTCCCATCCGGTCCGTCTGGATATCTATATCAGAAAATTTACTTTACAACGGATTTCTTACCTGCTACAATTCTATCCGAAGAGCTTTGTCTTGTCAATCACTCATCATACACAGAGCGATCCATCAAAGCAACCGAGGTGAAGACCGTGTCTCAGCATCATCTGTGTCCCTGCACGGAGGAGTGCTTCCTGCAGGCCGCCCTGTCCGCCATCGGCGGGAAGTGGAAACTGCCAATTCTCTGTTCACTGGCGGCCAACGGCGCCAGCCGCTATAACGACCTGCTCCGCAATGTCCGGGGCATCTCCAACACCATGCTCTCCAAAACCCTTCATGAGATGGAAAGCGACGGCCTTCTCCGCCGGACCGAATATCTGGAGGTCCCCGTCCGGGTGGAGTATGCGCTGACGGAAAAGGCGAAGAAGCTGCAGCCGATTCTCCAGCAGCTGATTCAGTGGCAGGCCTCCGAAGCCTGAAGCTTCCGGTCAATTTCTTTCAAATCATCACAAGACACAAAAGGCGCTGCGTACCTGCCCGTACCCGGTGCCTTTTGCTGATTCGATGATCAGGTGCCTCTGTACTGCTTTGGTTGCCGCAAAACAGGTACTTACTTTTTATCAAGTGCCTTACCTTGATGTTGGTACTTGTTGAAAATTATTCTCTGTGATAGGATAATCCTGTTCCGTGAAAACACATACTCTCTTATATTAAGAAGGAGAATCACCCTATGAAAGATTTTGGCGTGAAACCCTATCTGTTCCCGATGCCCGTCTACATGATCGGCACCTATAATGAAGATGACACCATCGACTCCATGGCCATGGCCTGGGGCGGCATCTGTGCCGAGAACATGGTCGCCCTGAACCTCGAAGAGGACCGCAAGACCGTCGCCAATCTCAAGGCCAGAGGCGCCTTCACCCTGTCCGTCCCCGGTACCGACACGCTGGTCGAGTCCGACTATATGGGTCTTGTCAGTTCCAATAAGGTCCCCGACAAGTTTGAGCGCACCGGTCTTCACGCGGTGAAGAGCAGTCGCGTGGACGCCCCGGTGATCACGGAGTACCCCCTGACCCTGGAGTGCAAAGTCATTGAGATGCAGGAGCAGCCCTACGGTCTTCGCGTGCTCGGTGAGATCGTGAACGTCCTGGCGGATGAGAAGATCCTGGACGACGAAGGAAAGATCGACGGCGGAAAGATCAACGCCTTCCTGTTTGATCAGGTGAAGTTCGACTACTACAAGGTCGGAGAAATCTGCGGCAAGGCCTGGCACTCCGGCGCCCCTCTGGTGAAGAAGTAAGCCCTGCTCCCGGCGTGCACTCCGTTTTCCTTTCCCGCGGATCGTGCTACGGTAAAGCAGCTGCGGCAGATACCGCCTTTCAGGAAGCTCACCGGTTTGGAGGTAGGCAATGAACGAAAAGAAAATCGCAGAGGCCAATTTCAGTGACACAGGCTACAGCTATACGCTTTCCCTGATCTCCGGGAAGTACAAGCCCATCATTCTCTACTGCCTGATGGAGTATGAGCCGGTCCGCTTCAATGAGATGCAGCGCTATCTCGGCAAGGTCGCGGACAAGACCCTGAGCCAGAACCTGAAGGAGCTGGAAAAGGACGGCCTGATCCATCGCGAGATGTACCCGGAGGTCCCGCCAAAGGTGGAATATACCCTGACCGAGCGCGGCCATTCGCTGGTCGCGGTGCTGGACAAGCTCTGCGACTGGGGAATGGAAAACCGTCCCAGATGACGGTCTCAGATTCGGTCTGTGGGACCTCTATCCCTGAAACCTGAATCACACATTAAATAACGGAACCCGAGAGGATTTTGATCCGGTCCTCTTCGGGTTCCGCTTTTTGTTTCACATCGTTTCCTTTGGTGATCTCGTGGCCGCCTGTCCACGTACCGGATCAGAAACCGGCTCAGGGTTTTCGCCGGCGGCCTTATTTCAGTCTGGCCAGCGCCGCTTCCATCCGGTCCATGCCGAGGCGGATGTTCTCCATGGAGTTGGCGTAGGCAAAACGGATCGTCCCGGGCATGCAGAAGGCTTCGCCGAACACGGCGGCCACGCCTGCCTCATCCAGGAGATAATCGCAGAGGTCCTCCGCCGTTTCGATCTTCCGCGCTCCGGCCGACCGCCCGAGACAGGCCCGTACATCCGGCATCAGGTAAAAGGCCCCCTGCGGCTTCCGGCAGCGGATCCCCGGCATGGCGTTCAGCCGCGCGTGCATATAATCCCGGCGCTCCTCAAAAGCCTGCCGCATCTCCTCCACCGCGTCACTGCAGTCGGTAAAGGCTTTCAGCGCCGCAGCCTGGACGAAGCTCACGGAGCAGGAGGTCATGTGCCCCTGGAAGGCGTTGCAGGCCCTGCTCACCTCGAGGCTGGACGCCGTGTAGCCGAGGCGCCAGCCAGTCATGGCATAGGCCTTGGAAAAACCGTTGACCACCACGGTCCGTTCATACATGGCATCGGACACGGACGCGATGCTGACATGTTCCGCTCCGTCGTACACCAGCTTCTCATAGACCTCGTCGGAGATGACGTACAGATCGTTCTCCTCCGCGATCCTGCCCAGCGCCTCCAAGGACGCGCGGGAATAGACCGCGCCGGTCGGGTTGTTCGGCGAATTCAGGAGGATCAGCTTCGTCCGGGGCGTGATTGCCCTGCGGAAGTTCTCCGCGTTCAGGCTGAAGTCGTCCCTGGTCGGCACCAGGACCGGGACGCCGCCCGCGAGCTTTACGATCTCCACATAGCTCACGTAGCAGGGGGTCGGGATCAGAACCTCATCCCCCTCGTCACAGAGGGCATAGACCGCGTTGGACAGCGCCTGCTTGGCGCCGGAGGAGATGCAGATCTGCGCCGGGGTATAAGGAAGACCGTTGTCCTTCCACAGCTTCTCGCAGACCGCCTCCCGCAGGGCAGCGATGCCGTTGGTGGAGGTGTATCTGGTCTTCCCCTCCCGCAGCGCCTGCTCGCAGGCCTCGACGATCGGCCGTGGTGTCGGGAAGTCCGGCTCCCCGATGCTGAAGGTGATGACGCTTTCCCCGGCGGCGCGCTTCTCGGCGATTCTTGCGGTCATGGCATGGGTCGCCGACGGGGTGATGTTCGCGATCCGTTTGCTGAGCATGACGTGTCCTTTCCTCCGTTTTTCTTATTCCATTCTGTCCTCGTCCGTGATCTCCCGGATCACCCTGCAGGGGACTCCGGCGGCGAACACGCCGGACGGGATATCCTTTGTGACGACGCTGCCCGCGCCGATCACGCTGCCGCTTCCGATGGTCACGCCGCCGCAGACGGTCACGTTTCCGCCGATCCAGCAGTTATCCCCGATGGTGATGGGCTTTGCATACTCCCGATCCGTCTTGACGCCGTCCGCCCGGACAAAGAGGTTCCGATCCTGCCAGCGCATCGGATGCGCAGGTGTCAGAATCGAAACGTTCGGACCCATGAAGACGTTGGACCCGATCTTCACCGGCGCACAGTCCAGACAGGTGAAGTTGAAGTTCACATAGGTATTCCCGCCGATCCGGGTGAAGCAGCCGTAATCGAACTGAACCGGTCCCTGCAGATAAGCGTCCTCGCCCAGATCGGGAACCAGTTCTTTTATGATCGCTTCCCGTTCCTCTTCCTGGGTCTCCAGGGTGTCGTTATACTGTTTGCTCAGGGCGTGGGCCTTCTCGCGCAGGGCGATGAGTTCCTCATCCGCCGGGTCGTACAGCTGCCCGGCCAGCATCTTTTCTTTTTCCGTCATGACGAGCTCCTTACTGCTTTTATACTCTTTAACGAAATATATGCCCGGATATCATCTTTATTATATCATCGGCAGGCAGCGCCGTAAACGGGGAAAAACGGAATGATATGGAAAATAAAAAGCAACTTTATAAAAGTCCCCCTTGGCAGGCGGGAAAAAACGTGATATAGTAGGGTTTAAAGGCAAGAAAATACCCGACATATAAAAACACAATTAAGAAAGGATTCGAATCATGATGCAAAACATTCCTGAAGTCAAGCTCGGCATCGTCGCCGTCTCCCGCGACTGCTTCCCCATCGGCCTCTCCATCGCCAGACGCGAGGCCATCGTCAAGGTCTGCAAGGGCGGTCTGTATGAGTGCCCCGTCACCGTGGAGAACGAGCTGGACATGCTCAAGGCCGTTGACGATGTCAAGGCCGCCGGCTGCAACGCCCTGGTCGTCTTCCTGGGCAACTTCGGTCCCGAGACCCCTGAGACCCTGATCGCGAAGAACTTCGACGGTCCCTGCATGTTCGTGGCGGCCGCCGAGGGTGACGGCGATCTCATCAACGGCCGCGGCGACGCCTACTGCGGCATGCTCAACTGTTCCTACAACCTCGGCATGCGCCACCTCCGGGGCTATATTCCCGAGTATCCGGTCGGCACCGCCGAAGATCTGGGAAAGATGATCAGGGACTTCATCCCCATCGCCCGCGCCGTCATCGGTGTCCAGAACCTGAAGATCATCACCTTCGGTCCGCGTCCGCAGGACTTCTTCGCCTGCAACGCTCCGATCAAGGGCCTGTATGAGCTCGGTGTGGAGATCGAAGAGAACTCCGAACTGGATCTCCTGGTGAGCTACAAAGAGCACGCCGGGGACAAGCGGATTCCCGAGGTCTGTGCCGACATGGCCGCCGAGATGGGCGAAGGCAGGTATTTCCCCGACATGCTCGAGCGTATGGCGCAGTTTGAGCTGACCCTGCTCGACTGGGCGGAGAAGCACAAGGGCGCGCGCAAGTACGTCGCCTTTGCCGACAAGTGCTGGCCGGCCTTCCCGGAGCAGTTCGGCTTTGAGCCCTGCTATGTGAACTCCCGTCTCGCCGCCCGCGGCATTCCCGTCAGCTGCGAGGTCGACATCTACGGCGCGCTCAGCGAGTACATCGGCGCCTGCGTCACGCAGGACGCCGTCACCATCCTCGACATCAACAACTCCGTCCCCGCGAAGATGTGGGAGGAGCAGATCAAGGGCAAGTTCGACTACAGCCTGACCGACACCTTCATGGGCTTCCACTGCGGCAACACGCCGTCCTGCAAGATGTGCGCCGACCGCGCCGTCAAGTACCAGCTCATTCAGCACCGTCTGCTTGAGCCGGAAGGATCCGATCCCGACTTTACCCGCGGCACGCTGGAAGGCGACATCGCGCCGGGCGAGATCACCTTCTTCCGTCTGCAGTGCGACAGCGAGGGCAAGCTCCGCTCCTACATCGCCGAGGGCGAGGTTCTGCCCGTTAAAACCACCAGCTTCGGCGGCATCGGCGTCTTCGCCATCCATGAGATGGGCCGCTTCTATCGCCACGTGCTGATCCAGAAGCGTTTCCCGCATCACGGCGCGGTGGCCTTCGGCCATCACGGCAAGACCCTGTTCGAGGTCTTCAAGTTCCTGGGCGTGCAGGACATCGGCTACAACCAGCCCAAGTGCCTGCCATATCCCACCGAGAACCCCTGGGCCTGATCCGGCCGCGGCGGAGCTGTGATCCAGTAATCTGAAACAAACCGGAGGTTCCGTGCTTTTCCGCATGGCCTCCGGTTTTTCACAGCAGGCCGGATTTCGACTGTCCGGGATCTGTCCACGGTTTCCGTTGAAGACGCGGATGCGGCGTGTTATACTGTCATGGGTTCAAACAGGCAACAGGCAGGTGGAGATATGGAACCGATCAAAGTGTTTATTGTGGAAGATGAGAGCATCGTCCGAGAGGGGATCCGGGACATGATCCCCTGGGAGCAGTACGGCTTTGTGTTCTCCGGAGAAGCCTCTGACGGAGAAGTCGCGCTGCCCATGGTGCGCCGAATCCGTCCGGATATTCTCATCACCGACATCAAGATGCCGTTCATGGACGGCCTCTCCCTGAGCCGTCTGGTGAACCGCGAACTTCCGGACACCCGGATCATCATCCTGTCCGGATATGACGACTTTGAATATGCGCAGCAGGCCATTGAGCTGCACGTCGATCAGTATCTGCTCAAGCCCATCTCCCGGGCCAGCATGATCAAGGCGCTGGAGCAGACCCGAAGCAGAATTCAGGAGGAGAGGGAGCAGAAGGAATATCTCCAGGTGTTCACGCGTGAGGCGCGGGAATACGAGGCCTATTCCCGGCGGGTCTTCTTTGAAAAACTCGTGAGCGGCGCCCTGAGCGTGAAGGAAATCTATGAGCAGGCCGAGCAGCTGGAGATTGATCTGGACGCGGAATGCTACAACATTGTCCTGTTCAGCATTCACATGCCGGGCAGCGTCACCGGATACTCCGAAGAACTCGCCCGGGCAGAGGAAACCCTGCTTCAGACCTTTATCCGCATGCCGGATCTGCTTCTGTTCCGCAGCAGCCTTCTGAGCCACGCGGTTCTGATCAAGGGCACGGCGGAGGAGGTCCGGACCCTGACCGATCAATGCGTCGAGGCCATCGGCCGGCACTGCGGCAGCAGGGATCTCTCGGTCGACTGGCACGTGGCGGTCGGGACCCCCGTCACCCGTCTCAGCGGCCTGCATCAGTGCTATGCGGCGGTCAGCCACGCGCTCGCCTTCCGCCATCTGATCCCGCGGCAGCATGTCCTGACCGTGGACCTTCTCCGCCAGAACCGCGCCTCGGGAGAGAGCTACAGCGCCGTCGACGCCGGAAAGCTGGATCCTTCCATCATCACCGGCTTTGTGGAGAAGGGCCTGCTGGAAGAAATCGATGATTTTGTCACGGAGTTCTTCGGCGATCTCGGCTCCGCCGTCGATTCCATGATGTTCCGGCATTATCTGATCCTCAGCGCGCGCATCAACGCCCTGGCCGCCGTGAGGGAGCTCGGCCTGGACCGGGAGACGCTGCTCCGCAGGCTGCCCCCGGCGGAGATCGACCTGAGCGGCGAGAGTTTGAAGCGCTATTTCCGGGATGTGCTGTACACCTCGATCAGTCTGCGCGACGAGGAGACCCGGAAGCAGAGCGGAAGCATCGTCAGCAGTGCCGTCCAGTACATTGACCAGCATTATACGGATGAAAACATCTCTCTGAACCATGTGGCAAAGGCCATCAATGTCAGCACCAACTACCTCAGCGCCGTCTTCAGCCAGAGCATGGGCCAGTCCTTTGTGGAATACCTGACCATGAAGCGCATGACCCGGGCCAAGCAGTTCCTTCGCCAGAGCAACAAGCGCAGCGGAGAGATCGCGGCGGAAGTGGGCTACAGGGATCCCCGTTATTTCAGTTTTGTATTCAAGAAGACCCAGGGCTGCACGCCCCGGGAATATCGGGCGGGAGACAGCGATCATGAAAGGAATCGGGAAACAGACCGATAGGACTTCCATTTCATCCAGACTGCGGGATCTGATTCTGCATCTGGCCGTTCCGCTGTGCCTGCTCTCCGTCTTTCTGCTGCTGGTCCTCCTGATCTCCAGTCTCTCCCTCTCGCAGGTCAGCCGGAACATCTCCACCGCCTCCCAGTTCAACCAGAACTTCAAGGACGAGGTCGATCTGAAGATGTACCTCTTTGTGACGGGCAGCGACGAGCAGCTCCCCTGGGAAGAGGTCCAGGCGGCGGAGACGCTCGCGACCGCACTGCTGGAGAACACGCACAGCCGGGAGAGCTACCGTGCCGCAAACAGCGTTCTGGATCTCTGTGAGAATCTGCGGCACTGCATCCAGGAGATTGAGTCTACGGACGGCTATGATCTGCGGATGCACCAGCTGGAATCCAACATCTATGTCATCACGGAGCTGATCCAGAAATATATCTACAATTACCTCTACC
>Ga0256404_1003119_pt1 | contig 34778 bp, 34 predicted proteins | sample RumenRJG_01DNA_FD_185990 | JGI IMG/M metagenome (GOLD analysis project Ga0256404, IMG submission 185990) | Bovine rumen microbial communities from Lethbridge, Alberta, Canada - RJG_01 | ecosystem: Host-associated > Mammals > Digestive system > Stomach > Rumen | place: Canada: Alberta | collected... | reverse complement strand
GCGGCCCTGCCCCTGCCCTCCGACGATCCCCAGGCCATCCGCGACGCCGTGACCGCCCTGCTGGCCAGCCCCGCCCATCGCGCCGCCGCCCGGGACCTCTCCCACTCCCTCCAGAGCGCCGGAGGCCCCGAGGCCGCCGCCCGGGTCATCCTCCGGGCAGGAAATTGTTAAATCCTTCCCCCGTCCCATCCCCGCCCGTCCCGCCGCCTTGACATTTCGCCCCTTTCCATTTATAATGGAAAGGCCGTGGAGGTGTATCGAAGTGGTCATAACGGCCCTGACTCGAAATCAGGTAGGGTGAAAGCCCTCGTGGGTTCGAATCCCACCGCCTCCGCCAGCTGTGGACGCCTATTGTACTACAATGGGCGTCCGTTACTATCGGGGATAGTGGCACGATATTTGATGAAACTTCTGTAATTCTTAACCATTTCTCAAATAAAGTGTTGCTATCCCCGATTGTTTCTTCTTTTATTCATTTGTGGGTCTTATAAAAGCGGGTACGGAATAATCGACGTACCGCCGCTTAAGACGGTTGATGTACTTGACCTCAAGCAGATAATCCGCCGGTATCGCCTGGCTGTTTCCAGGTGTTTCCTCATAGTCCGCCATGCTGCACGATGTAAAAGTTGCCTTATGTACGTCCATTCCGATGTAAACTATGGTATTATATGTTGTGCCTTCTTTGTACGCGGTAATCCCTGTTCTTGGTTAGTTCCTGTTACCATCATACAGGTAAATCCACGTCTGTACATATGGAGCACTACATATTATCTAAACGAGGAGGAATATCTCATAATGAAGCGCATTTTGTCTCTTGTACTGTGCCTGCTGCTCGCAGCCGGAATGGCTGCCACGGCGGAGGAAACCTCCTGGCAGGAGAAGCTGTCGCAGGTGGAAGGCGTGATCAGCGTGGAGGCGATTCCGCTGGACGCCTCGGCCCAATTCTTTGAGGAAAAGTACCTCGTGACCTTTGAACAGCCGCTGGACTGGAGCGATCCGGACGCGGGCAGCTTTCCCCAGCGGGTGGAGATCGGCCTGCGCGGCGAAGCGCAGTATGTGGTGATGGAGACCGGCGGCTACTCCCTCAACGACAAAATCCCCGGGGTGGCGGACGGCATGGCCCAGCTGGGCAAGGACGACGCGCCGGAGATCGGCCAGATCCTTGGTGCCAATTACGTCAACGTAGAGCACCGTTTCTTCGGCGATTCCCGGCCCGCGGATATGAGCAACACCGACACGCGCTACTGGGAATACCACACGGCTGAGAACGCCGCGAACGACTATCATCGCATTTACCTTGCACTGTCGCCGCTGCTGGGCGGTGGCTGGGCGGCCACTGGCAGCAGCCGGGGCGGCCAGATGACGAACGTATACGCATATTTCTTCCCGGAGGACATGCGCTTTTACGCGCCCTACGTCGCGCCCTGCTCCACGGGGCCCGAGGATCCCCGGCTCTACGAATTCCTGTATACGCAGATCGGCGACGACGCCTATGGAGCGGAGCAGGCGGAGGAAATGCGCGGCCTGGTCACGGCATTCCAGGTGGACATGCTGAAGAACAAGGAGACGCTCCTGCCTACCTATGAGGCGATCGTCCTCGGCTCGGGCTTCGCCTTCCAGGAGGGGGCGGCGATCGACCAGATCTATGACCTGAACGTGCTGGAGTTTGCCGTCCAGTTCTGGCAGAATCAAATGGTCAGCTTCGACGACCTGCGCTCGATCCTCGAAATGCCGGAGACGACCCCGGAGGAGCTGCAGGCGAAGATGCAAGCGGAGTTTGGGATGATGCTGCAGGTGCAGGCACCGATGGACTGGTCCATCGACATGGTGGCCTGGCCCTACTACGTCAACGCCGCCACGACCTACGGCCAGTATCACTATGACTTCTCCTATCTTCGGAAGGCGCTCGAGGCGGCTGGCGTGGCGGACACGCTCTCTGTGACGGAGGAGATGGAGGACGGCCTGCTCTGGAGCATCGTATTCTCCAAGGAACAGAGGGCGGCCTTCGCCTGGAATGACAGCTTTGAAACGGCTCTGTCGTCGTACCTGGACACGACCAGTGCCAAGGTGCTGATGGTGTTCGGTGCAACGGACCCGTGGATTGCCCTGCGCATTCCGAAGACGGACAACCCGAACGTGGTGGAATTTGTCCACCCCACCGCGCCGCATTCCGCCATGCTCTCCACGCTGCCGGAGGATATGATTGGAGAGGCGAGCGCAGTTTTGCAAAATTGGCTTCAATAGGACAAGGGGACGGTTCTTCTGTCCCAGTGATGGGGGCAAAAAGCGGGACAAGAAACCGTCCCCAACGACTTCACGTTCTCGGACAGACAGACCAAAAATTGAGGGACTCAATCAGACGATCGAGTCCCTTTTTTATTTCTGTCCCTTCACTCTTTGGTTACATATTATCGATTCTACCTCCGATGGGCTTGCAGCGTTTCCGGAAACCTGAGGAATGCAGCATCCATGATCCTGTCCCGTCTGTAGACAAAAACCACATTCAATTTGGAGTATGGGTCATAAACCTCATATTCCCTCATAAGACCTTGCGCAATGCAATGTAGGAGTCTTACCTTCCTGAAAAAAGGGCCGCAAGTTCGGAGGCCTCCGACAGGGCTGCCTGGCTTGGTATGCTATATACGCCGCGGGGCTGGGTCACCCGTTTACGGCATTTGTCAGGACAGAATCGCCGGGCCTTTCTCGCATCTTCCGGCAGCACCTTTTTGCGCTGTACGCACCGCTTGACGTCGTTATGCTTCTGCCGATGCACAAACACCTTCAGTGCAGAGACGTCGATGCCCAACTTAGCTGATATTTCCTTGTACTGCTTGCCCGCTACCCGCATGTCCAGAATCGTTCTCTTCTCTTTCTCCGCCAACGAAAAAACCTCCTCTCGCCTGGTAGCAGCGAGAAGAGGCAAAAAGGGACGTTTATAGTTGTTCCGGCGTTTTCTTTTAGCTGTCTTGCCTGAGCGCAGTGGACTTCGGCATGGCTGTCAAGCCCCTTCGGGAAAGCTGTGACGCTCGCTGCGCTCTGTTTTTTCCCGGACTCGTTTTGTCATGACAGTTCGTGGAAGCAGAGTCCTGATCGCATCAGCTTTCCCAGACATCGAGGGATTTCTGGTTCTTCTTTCTTCCCAGGCAGATAAGAATTGCCACCGCGAACGCTAATACGAGAACCGCGGTCATGGAGGCTTCCACGCCGAATGCCACGTTATAGCAGAGACTGGTTCTGGCCGTGGCGGAATTAAGCTTGAAGATGGAGAAGTCATAAACCGTGCCGCTGTTCGGCAATCCGAAGATGAAATTCTGCGTGAAATTCCATGCCGCGTGCGCCGCCATTGCCATCCACAGAGAGTCAAGGTAATAGACCATGAGGCTGAACATCACGCCCGCCAGATAGATACTGAGCACCGCCCAGATCGTAATCCCGGGGATCAGGCTATGCATGAGCACAAAGACGATGGGATTTACCAGAATGGCGACCCACGGATTCCTGTACCCCTTTCTGAGCCGCTGGTACAGCACGCCGCGGCAGAGGAGTTCCTCTCCGCCAGACTGCGCAAACACCGACAAGAAGACAAGCAGGAGCTTCAGCACCGGGAACGATGAAAAGCTGAGCTGAATATCCCCGTGAAAAACAGCGATGCCGACGCACAGGGCGTTCAGGCCCAGCCCGACGGGAAGCCCCCACAGCGCCATTTTCACGGTGTTTCCCCGCGGCTCCCTGCCGAACGCGCGCAGGATCGGCTTATCGGATTTGACGAGACTAAGGTAGATGAACGCAATGATCCAATACCCCAGAAATCCGAAGTTGGCCCCCAGAATCGTCAGAAACTCCGCGTTCCCCTCGTTTGAGAACAGATTGAAAATCATTCCTATGAGCATGCCGATGCCCGTTCCCACAAAAAACATCATGAAGAAAACGAGAATCGAAACGATCATCGAATCCTTCCAGGTATAGCCGTCCCGATGGAATCCCGCGAATAAGCCCTTCTTGTTTTCCATGTTTTGTCCTTTCTCCCTTTTGGGCGACTGCCGTCAAGTCCGTTGAAAAAATCACGCTTGCGCCTGCGGCCGCTGCGCTCAGCAAGCTGTTAGTATTCTATCACAAAACTGGGATAGCTGTCTATCCCCAAAGAAGCAAAAAAACGGAGTATCGCCGTCTGCGTGTAATTATCGAATGAGGGCAAAAGAAAAGCGGCATGACGCCGCTTTTCCTTCCGGTCCAGCATTTTCGTCCTTCCCTTATTGTATACAGTTCAATTACCAGATGTCCACCCGATCCTCCGGAGCAAGATACATCCCGTCGCCTTCATGAATGTCATAGAGGTTCAGGAACTCGTCGAAGTGCTGGAGCACGATGTTGATCCGCAGGTAGTTCAGCGGGTGCTGATCTCCCAGCAGCTGGCGGGCAACCTCCGGCGTCATGACGCTCATGTAGTTGTCGGCATAGGCGCGGAAGAAGGCGTCGTAGTCGAACCCTTCCTTCTGAGCTGCGATGCGCAGGATCACCTTCATTCCGGCCAGGTCCGCGCAGGCCTCACCCGAAACGATGTTGCCAGGGCAGTTTACGCCCTTCCAGGGCTGGATCCCGTCGTAGAACGCGGCCAGCCTTTCGGCCTTTTCGCTAAAGGCCGCGCCATCTTCCCCGGTCCACCAGGAGTTCATGTTGCCTTCCTTGTCGAACTGGGAGCCGGTGGGATCGAAGGCATGGGAGAACTCGTGTCCGATGGTGACGCCGAGCTTCGCGTAGAGCTCTTCGTCGCTCACCGCGCTGAGGTCGCCCAGCGGGCGCACATATGCGCCAAGGATGTAGATGGCGTTGAAATTCGGGAGGTAGAAGCAGTTGTAGGTTTGCGGCGTGCTGGCATCGGGCCACTGGCTGTGATCCAACGGCTTGTTGATCTGCTCCACCATCTGCTTCGTGTTATACCGGTCGATCGCCATCATGGCCTCCCACAGGGTACCGCCCTCCTGGGGACCGGCGAAGTTCAATTCCTCGCAGCTGTAGGGCTCCCAGCTGTCCGGATACAGTACGTTCTTCTGGATGGTGTCCAGCTTTTCAACGGCCTTCGCGCGGGTTTCCTCCGACAGCCAGTCCGCCTCGTTCAGGATGCCGTGATAGGCCTGCCGGATCTCTTCAATCATTCCGGCGATGCGTTCCTTGTCTTCCGGCTTCAGGTAGGTCTGGGTATACAACTGCGCCACGGGCCATTGCAGCAGTGTGCTGACCATGGCGGAAAACCTCATATCATCGGGCTGCACGGCGCCGGGGGTGCCGTTCTTCATGTTGTTGCTCTCCTGTATCCAGTCGTAGCATTCCCGATCCAACCTTGAGGCAAAAGCGGCGCTGCCACGGACGATGAAACAGTCCTTGATCAGCTGCAGGTTCTCATCAGTCCACAGCTCGTTCAGCTTCCGGATATACTCCGGCTCTTTGACTATATACTGGTCCATCTCGGGGTATCCCGCGGCGCTGAAGGCCTCCAGGATCGGCAGGCTGCCCTGTAATTCCTTCATCTCCTCGCGGGAGAAGAAGTTGTTGACCGATGCAGCATATTCCGGTGAATGCTTAAAACTATCGGGATGCATGGCCGAAGCGAGCATGCCCTCGAATGCCAGGCAGTTCTGGATTTTTGCCGCCGCTTCCTCCTCGGTATAGCCCAGCTTGACCAGCAGCTTTTGCGCCAACTGGCTCTCGGCCTGCCGGGTCAGTGCGCCAAGCTCGGTTTCCTGGACGTATTCCCCCGCATCCTCCAGCATCAGGCTCTTGGGCTCGACCGCAAGGACCAAAGAGGTCGAATCATTGGGGTTAATCGTGATGCCGCCCTCCCAGGCGCTGTGAAGCTGAAGTTCGGTGGGTGTCTGCAGGAGATACTCTGACATCTCATCGATGGATGACAGGGCCTCGACCTGATCCGTCAGCTGCTTCAGCGGCGCTGCGCCGACGGCATTGCGGCTGTCCCAGTCCATCAGCATCCAGTACAGGTTGTAGGCCAGCAGGGCGTCGTGCTCCTCGGGCGCTTCCTGCGTGTACATGCCGAGCACGTCGTAGAGCGCCTGCAATTGACCGTTCACCAACGCTCCGGCCATGGGCAGGCCCGCCGGCATCTCGGTGGTCAGGATCTTATCCTTGTTTACGTACAGGGCAAAGTTGTCCTTCGGGTCCGTGGGGGTATCCTCTGTCACGTTCCCCAAGACCTCCGGATCCATCCAGGGCGTTCCGGTGGTGGTATCGGCCTGGGCGGCTTCCTCCGCCGTGGCAACCATACCGGCCGCGAGCAGCAGGCACATGAGCACAGAGACAATGCGTTTCATCATGGGACAATTCCTCCTTTTATAGATGATTGATCCTGACGGCAGGGCGCTGCCGGGCCGCCATGGGAATCAAACGATCTTGAATATTATAACGATCCGCGTCCTTCAAATGTCCATCAGACATATATTGATCATTTTATTATACACAAATATAGTAGTATAGTCAATGATTCTGAGGTTTTTAATTCAACTTTCACAAGCCACCAAGTTACAGCTCAGCGTCCCCCCTCCGAATAAAAAGCAATAGAGCAAAAATGCACAAAAACAGCTCAGGCGGCACTCTTTTCGCCTGAGCTGTTTACGTGCTTTTTTTACTTTTGATTCGGGGGGACTCTGAGCTGTAACCTGCGACAAATCAGAATCTCTCTTACCTCAAATTCCGCTCTTGTGCTTCTTCGAAAAATGTGATATAATGCCCTTGCATGTGGCAGTGGCGGAATCGGCAGTCGCCTCAGACTTAAAATCTGATACCCAATGGGTGTGCGGGTTCAAGTCCCGCCTGCCGCACTTGCGTCTGTGCGCAGGCCTTGTTACAAAGACTGCGCATGTTTTTTTCAGGACTGCCGAACGGTTTTCAATAACGGCCTTCAGGGTCGAGTGAAGGAGTGGATAATATGAAGGGAAAGCAGTGGATCAGGCGACTCACAGCCCTTGCGATGGCGTTCGTCATGGCGGCGCTGGCCATGACGGGATATGCCGAGGCGCTGCCGGACGCGGCGTCTGACGGCGCGGGCTTCGGCGTGACGGAGGCCGAGGTGGAGCGGAAGGTCTATCCCTACGTGAAGGATTTCGGCAACGATGAGATCGAGCGCAGCGAGGTCGCCCTGTACTATGTGAACGGCGGCGACATTCCCTACGTGGCGCTGAGCGAGTACATGGACCTGCTTGCCGACCTGCTGGTGAACTGCGCAGAGCGCGAGGGCATCGCCTACAAGGTGGAGCACGACGGCGAGCACATCTACGCGGTCAGCAGGACCGACCGCAACAGCGTCATGTCGGTCAACACCCAGAGCAACCTCATCTGGTTCCTGGACTACAACAGCTTCACCCAGAAGGCCGACGTGACCGCCTCCGCGACGATGAGCGACCTGCCGGAGCCCGTAGAGGTCGACATGGGCGCGCTTTTTGACGCTCTGGCGACGATGGCTCCGGAGGAGGGGGAGCAGTATTTGATTGATACGATGAATTCCCGGCAGCCCGCGCCGGAATCCCTCTTCACCGCATCCTCCGCGTCGGTCAACCGCGTGGGCGACCCCGTCTCCCTGAATCTGTCGGACTACTGGATCGACATCGTGGAGCATGACGGGGAATGCTACATCCCCCTGCAAACCCTGAACGACCTGTTCATGGGCTCACTCTATATGCGCTACGTGTTCAACGGCGTCGGCCTGTACGCCATGCCTTTCGGGAGCGACGGGCTGTTGGAGGAGGTCTACCAGGCCGAGCCCCAGGAGATGAGCGGGGACTTCGCGCAGTTCAACTACTACGAGTTGATGCTATTGCTGGACAACTTCTACGGTTTGAAGCCAGAGCATGACATCAAGGATTTCAGCTCGCTGCTGGCCAACACCAATTTGGGGTGGAAACTGTCCTCCACCAAGGCGGAGGACGTTGACGCGGCCATCACCCAGCTGTGCATGACCTATCTGGACGACCTGCACAGCGGCTTCAACGCTCGCTCCTGGCGGTCGGATCCGGAGGCGGGCGGCAGTTTTCTGGACACAATCAGCAAGATGGGCTATACGAATTCCAGCCATTCCAAGAGCGCTGAGCTCTTCGCCAACGCCCGGCGTGCCGCCTTCCCGGACGGCATGCCCATGTACCAGGAGATCGGCGACACCGCCTTCATCACCTTCGACGTGTTTACCGGCCAGGAGGCGTCCTACTACTATCACATGGACGAGCCCCAGGCTGACGAGTTTAAGATCGAGTTTATCGACCCGGAGGCGCTTCAGGCGCAGCTAACGGAGCTCATCGCAGAAGGAAAGGATCCGTCGGAGCTGAACCTCGGCCAGAAGGAGCCCGCGGACTCCATCCGGCTGTTCAACTACGCCTACAAGCAGATCACCCGGGAGAACAGCCCCATCAAAAACGTGGTAATCGACCTGTCCAACAACGGCGGCGGAGACAGCAACGCGGCGGCGTATGTCATCGCCATGGTGCTCGGCACGGCGAATATCGCGCTGAAGGATACCTTCACCGGCGCGGAGACCATCATGCGGATCGGCGCGGATCTGGAGCTGAACGAGGAGTACAATTCCTATGACAAGGCTCTGGTGCCCCTGGGCTACAAGGTGTGGTGCCTGACCTGCACCAACTCCTTCTCCTGCGGCAACCTGGTGCCCGCGGCGCTGAAAATGTCCGAGCAGGTGCCCATCATCGGCCAGACCAGCGGCGGCGGTAGCTGCGTGGTGTTGCCCTGCACCACCGCCTCCGGCGCGATGTTCCAGATTTCCGGCAATTTGCAGCTCTCCACCGTGCGCAACGGCTCCTTCTACAACATCGACCAGGGCATCGAGCCCGACGTGCCGCTGATGTGGCCGGAGAGCTTCTACGACCGCGAGGCGCTGGTGGAATACCTGCATACAGTGAAGTAAACCCTTCGAAGGGGGACAGGTCCCCCTTCGAGACATCCCCCGACAGATTTCGCTTGAGTTTTCTGCCTGTTTGTCAAGGAGATAGGACAGAGGGACAAACAGGCAGAAAACGTCTGGCCGCGAAATCTGCAAGGAGGGCATTTTCTGCCGGAAAATGCCTGCACGTCTGACGTACACGCCGCCAGACGTGATTGAAGCTTAAGGGGCTGCGGCCCCTTAACAACCCCGGGGAGGGGGACACTGAGCTGTAACCTACCAACCAAGCTAATAAGCTATGGTTTTCTCAAAAAAACCGGGGTACGATCTAAAATCGTACCCCGTTAACCGCCCTCTCTGTTCCATCCCGCATTATGAAGGTCAGCCCGTCACCCACGATCACCTTATCGACCAGGGACATGAACAACTCGGTGCTTTCCAGCTTTGCCTGCTTCGGAAGCCGCTTCAATGTTTCCAGGAAAAGCTCGGCCTGCTTGGCACGGTATGCCCGATCCTGCCGGTCGGTAGCAACTGCCTTCAGCTTTTCTTCGATGCGCCGGTAGCGCTTTTCCAATTCCTGATATTTGTCAGCGAAGCCATCTACCGTTTCCCGCGCCTGCCGTTCTACCAGGCTCTCGATCTCCTTGGCGATGGCGTCACCCTCTTGCTCCAGGCGTTTGCGCTTTTCGTCCGTCTCGCTGCTGTCGAGCAGTTCATGGAGAATGGCTTCGCAGGCTTCCATCACCTGAGGTTTCCGGGCAATCAGGTCAGCCACGATATTGGAAAACGCCGCCATTACCTTCTCTTCCGTCACATGGCCGGTGCAGCATTTCTCTCCACCGCTTTTGCGTTCTATTCCAGGTCTGTACTTGTCATTGCACCGCCAGATGATGGTCTTGTAGGGGTCGGAGCTGTGCCAGGTCTTGGCTCCGAAGAACCCCCCGCAGTCTGCACAAACCAGTCTGCTGCCCAGCGGGCCCTTGGGGCTGAACCTGCCAGGCATCCTGCTTCGACGCTCCAATTCGACCTGCACCAGATCCCACTGTTCCTTTGTCACGATGGCCGGGTGGCTGTTCTCAATGTGATACTGCGGCAGCTCGCCATCGTTCTTCTTTTTCCGGTGCGTCAGGAAGTCTGTTGTGAAGGTCTTCTGCAGCAGCGCCGAGCCGTAGTATTTCTCATTCTGGAGGATGCTGCGCACCGTGGTCTGGTGCCACTTCCCTTTGCCCCCTGGGGACGGCACCCCACGGGCAGTCAAAAGCCGGGCAATGCTGCCTGGCGTCTCACCGTCCAGGAAGCTTTTGTAGATCCCGCGGACGATTTCCGCTTCCTCCGGGACGATTTCGGGGGTGCCGTTGGGTCCCTTGCAATAGCCGAGGAAGTTGCCGTAGGGGAGGGAGAATTTGCCCTCTGAAAAGCTCTGCCGGATGCCCCAGGTTGTGTTTTCGCTGATGCTCCGGCTCTCCTCCTGGGCGAGGCTGCTCATGATGGTGATCAGCAGCTCGCCCTTGGAGTCCATTGTCCAGATGTTCTCCTTCTCGAAAAAGACCTCACAACCGTGCTCCTTCAGTTTCCGGATGGTCGTCAGGCTGTCCACCGTGTTTCTTGCCCATCTGCTGATGCTCTTAGTGACGATCAGACTGAACTTTCCAGCCAGTGCATCCTGCACCATTTGCGTGAACCCGCTTCTGTGCGCCGTGCCCGTTCCGCTGATCCCGGCATCGGTATACATGCCCGCGAAGGTCCAGCCTTCATGATTCTGAATGAAATTGGTGAAATAGCGAACCTGGGCCTCGTAGCTGTTTTCCTGTTCCTCGGATTCTGTACTGACGCGGGCGTAACCTGCCACCTTCCTAAGCTCCGGTATGCGGATCGGTGTCAGGCCGTGCGTCCGGCGGGTCGGCTCGATTCTCGTGATGACTCTTGCTTCCATATGCTTCTCTCCTTCCACCTGTTGTTATCGCCATGAAATCATGGACGAGGCCACCCGGGCGGGGGTGGACAGCTTCCTGTCCAAGCCGCTGTCTGCCGCCAACGTGATCGCCGAGTTTGAGAGAATCGCCCGCCACAATAACGTGAGCCTGTTCAATGAAAAGAAGCGGGCGGAGCTTGCGGGACGGCGCATACTGCTGGCGGAGGATATGGAAATCAATGCGGAAATCATGATGGATATCCTCGAAATGGAGGATATGGAAGCGGATCACGCCGAAAACGGGAAGATCGCCGTCGATATGTTCAGAGACAGCGAACCGGGCGCCTATTCAGCGATACTGATGGATATACGGATGCCGGTCATGGACGGCCTTGAAGCCGCCGCGAGCATACGCGCGATGGACAGATCGGACGCGAAGAATATTCCGATAATAGCGCTTACAGCGAATGCCTTCGACGAGGATGTGCAGCGCTCCCTGCAGGCCGGCATGAACGCCCATCTGTCAAAGCCGGTGGAGCCGGATCACCTCTACCAGACGCTGGGAGAGCTGATTTATGAAGCGGAAGCGCAGTAACGCGATATACGATCGGGGAGGAGAATAAGAACGGGCATATAAAACAAACCGGGTAGAAGGGTGTTTCCCTTCGCAGAACCCTCGTTGTAATGCTCTGCATTTCGATCGCACTGACGGCGCTTTTGCAGTTCACGGCAATGGATTCATCAGAATGGACGATAGCCACTATTCCTGTTCCCTGTTCCCTTGCCTCCTACACATTCCCGTATATCATTGACGCTGAGCTGTAACGTTCCATCCCCCATGAAGTGGGAGATTTGTCTGGCCGTGTGGACATTCTCGGTGTTTTATGCTATTGTCTTCATGGCATCATACCGGTGCGAAGAATGCGTACCGCTTTTCCATCGATCTTGGCTTCGCAGGAATACATGAATCTCAGATCATGAAGGTCCTGACGGCAGACCTGTTCAACGACCTCGAGAGAATGAATACCGCAAAGCTGAATAACAGCATAGTTTTCACGCAGGTTTTCACATTCAAACTTGAAAGGGTTTCCCATCTGCATATTCAGGAAATTCGGATCGACCAGATTGAATGCCAGGTAATCTTCTTCCCCTGTGCGAATGCAGATACCATCAACAAGAACCTTTCCGCCATTATCACAGAAGATGACATGGCGTGCTTTTCCAATCGGGAACGTCCTGAAAGTATTGACCGTACAGCAAGTCAGGAGTTTCAGATAATCATTTCCATGTACCTTGTAAACATTGAAAGGATTGAGGCCTACGTGGAGGGAACATCCGTCATAATATGCCATTTCTTCCACGTCCCAGCGGTCGAAGGCAAACGGATGAAGCTGCCACTTCCCGTCAGTGTCAGGTGTCCAAGAACTTTCCGGGCACACGAACACTTTGTTTTTAGGAATCTTGCACGGAATGAGAGGTGTGATCTTTACATCGGGAGTCAGTGCAGTACTCATGGTTATTTCCTCCTTATAATTGATTTGCGATTATTTACACTTGTATTATAGCATTTGTTACGCAAAATGGTTATAATAATATCGGAATGGTTATGCGATATACGCATAATAAAAGGTGGAGAATAATGAAGATACAGTATATGCGGGAGTTCATTGCATTTGATGAATATGGCAATTTTTCAAAGACAGCCCAAAGTATGTATATTACACAGCCGGCATTGAGCCGTCACGTTGCAGAAATGGAAAAAGAACTGGGTGTAAAGCTTTTAGAGCGCAATAAACATTCTGTTTCTTTCACCGAAGCCGGTCTGAAGGTGTACAAACAATTACGGAAAATCATTCAGGTCTACGATAATATGACGCATGAACTCTCTGAATACCAGAATGGAGTCACCGGAAGATTAAAACTCGGAATGCTCTACTACACCATTCATCAGGATTATGGTGCAATCATGCCAAGATTCACAGAAAAATATCCGAATGTGGAAATCAAAAGATTTTCGTTCCAGCCACAAGAAGGTTTTAAAGCATTGATGGAAGAAAAAGTCGATATTTGCGTAATACCGAGAACCAATTATCCGGGAAGTGAAATCCTGCAGTATTGTGACATTGTGCAAAGCGGTATGGATGTTATGATGTCTGTAAAGCATCCGTTGGCAGCAAAAAAAGTGCTCACCTTAGAGGATCTGAAAAAAGAAGTCTGTATTCAACTGCGGGACGATCCTATCTCCAATCAAGCTTATAACGAAGCGCTTGCAGTATGCGGTTTTACGCCTGGTAGCGCAATTTTGACGGATAATATTGACACCGTTCCATTTTTACTCCAGAAGACGAATGCTATTTACATTAAAGCAAAGGGATTTTCTGTTTCGGGTTTTGAAAATGAAATTACCATGCGAGATATTCTGGAGCCGAACCTTAGAGTAACGAAATCCTATGCTTACCGTGCGGATAATACGAATCCACTGGTGCCGCTTTTTTTGGATATGGTCAAATCAAAGTAACGCCCATGTCGTCGTCATCATCCAGTATGACGTACTTCCAATCCCCGAGGTGCCAGTTGAACCAGGCGGTGATGTAGTCACCGCATTCACCACTGACATATCGGTGACACCCTTTCATCGTTCCGCATCGCACGGCACTTTGATGGGGTGTCGCGTATTCCAGCCCCACGTTTGTCCTGTCGCGGGTTTTTCTCGGCCAGACCGACCACGTCATCCCAGCTAAGAGCCCGCGACAGGTGCCGACGAGCCGATATCACGGTAGGCTGCTTCCTTCGTGATTCGCCGGATGTCGCAAACCGCCCACTTGACATCGCGAGGGGAGGGAACGCCTTCAGCGTTCAGTGTTTCCGCGATGGGTTTCCGACCGCGGCCAGCCATGAGCATCTGGAAAATGCGCTTGACGATTTTCGCCTCATCCTCGTCTTCCATACCGTAGGGTAGCAGCTTCGGTTTGGGCTCTGGCTTCGGCTTAATAAAAGAAGCGAGGACAGAGATCAGCGCTTCTCCGTCCTCGCTCATGGTGTGTATGTTCTCATCCTCAAAGAACAAGTCGATGTTCAAATTCTGTAACTGCCTGACCAGGTCCAGCAGGGCTTCCTTCCGTAAAACCGAGACATTGGGTACAATCACCAGGTCGATCTTTCCTGCCCTTCCGTCTGCCATCAACCGTTCCAGTTCCGTATGTCCAAAACCCTGGTCTACATAGACGCCTGCATATTCCCAGCCATCCGTGTTGTGAATAATAGTGCTGAAATGGCTCACCAGTTCAGCATATCCGCTGCGCATGACATTTCCTCCGGATACGATGTGTCCATAGGCCGCGACGCGCATCGACTTCTTCAGATTGTCCCTTGAATTTGTATCAAACATCGCGTATATACCCCCTTGTCAGGGTGGTACTATACCGTAGATTTGGCAACATAGCAAACGTATTTTAGGATAACTAAATCCGGTCATAGGGACAGCGAGCGTCAACCTATCGCCAGTTCCGGGAGCTGTCCCCAGACGGGATTGTATTTCTCAACAAGGCGCTTGTCGGCCTTGCGGTATTCATCTTTGGTGAGGAGGCCTCTTCCCAGCAGCGTCTTCATGACAGCGACCGCCAGGCGGTAGTTGCACTCCCGCTCATACTGATCCTTCGTCAGCTTCATATTGTTTCCCCCGCAAACGAGTAAAGCGCTCCAGGTTGCCCCGGAGCGCGTCGGTATTGTTACTGCTTTTCCTTCTCTTCCCTGTTGTGAAGCTGGGACAGGACTTCCTTCAGCTTTTCGGGGACAGGGAGCCCCAGGTGAACGGTGTTTTCCAGAATGGACAGGCCCTCATTGCTGAGGTAGAAGCACACGGTTGCACCACGCAAGGCGCTGCCAGTGCCTACGACATGCACGTCGATGACGTTGGCGATACCGACCAGCATCAGGATCAGCACCTTTTTGAAAATCCCCTTGAAGCCGACCTCGCTGGACAGCTTCTTGTCGATCACCGCGCACATGATGCCGGTGATGTAGTCGATGGTGATGAAGACCACCAGGGCGATCAGCAGTCCGTCCATACCGCCGAGCACGTAGCCCAGCCAGCCGCCGATGCCGGTGATGGCGATCTGGAGCTTGGTCCAGATCAGGTCGATGTTGAAATCTCGCATAATATGTCCTCTCTTTCGCGGCTCTGTGAGCCGAATGATTACTTCTTTGGTCAGTCCCATAAACCGTTGTCGCACAGCTTGATCGCCGCCGGTTGCCAAAGCCCATTCTTGTATACGTGGAGTCCGACCAGCTTGCAGATCAGTTTCATAAGAAGGTGCTCCCGCTGCTTGACAGCGATAAAGCGAATGAGATTTTTCTGGCGTTCCGACATGTTGTTCAGGGCGACACGTCCATATTCAAAAGCAATGCAGCGAAGTTTGAGTCATGGACCGGATGGGAGCCGACGGATTTCGTATACCTCCAGCATGTCGATTTCTGTGCGATGCTGGCCGGCTTATTCAGATATGTCGTTCTGGTTGGGAAATACACCACTGGCATATCCACGCTTAAAACCATAAAGTCCGACAAGTTCTGGGAAGACCTGCAGCCCATGAAACATTTCATGATCGTCGATGGCTTTGGCACCAAACACGAGCTTGAGTCGGTCAGCCTCCTTCAGGGCCTCGACAGCTATCTCCACAGAATCCGCGAAGAGTATTCTTCTGTGAAAACCTTCTTTGATTGGAAGCCGTACTTTGATTTCGATGAACTGTTTGTCTGTAACGACATTCAGCCACAGGACTCCAAGGGCAGCAGTCGGAAAAAGGCCCTGCAGAATGCTACTGTGCCTGAACTGCGGACTGTGGGTTCCCGGCTTATCCTGTACGGCATTGGGGGAATCGGAAAATCCATGATGCTTCGCCATCTCCTGTTCGACACAATCGACAGGGTCGATGAGCTCAATGTGGTTCCGTTCTTCATCTGTTTGCGGAATTATCAATCTGGGAGCACTCTCGAGCAGTACATTCTGGATCAGAGCCAGCCCAAGTGGCCCGGCCTGGACGCTGCCATTCTGAGGGAGCTGTTGAACAGTGGAAAGGCCATCCTTCTGCTGGATGGACTCGATGAGGTCAAGACCTGTGATTTCGCCATACTGCGCAACATGCTGAACCAGATTGTTCAGGATTATCCGAAGTGCCAGTTCATCATGTCGTCCAGGCCCTTTGACAATCATTTCAGCTCTTACACTCAGTTCAGGGTTGCCGAGGTATGTGGACTGCGGATCGAGCAGGTGTATGAGCTGGTTGACAGGGTGGGGTTCATGGAGAAGAATCCGGAACGCCGCGCCGCGTTCAAGGATCTCGTCAGGAGCAAGCTGTACTCTCACGATGAGGCTTTCTGCAAGAATCCGCTGCTCCTGACCATCATGATGCTGATCTATGAACAGCACCGCACAATCCCGACCCGCCGCCATGAGTTCTACAATGAGGCATTCGCCGTACTCTTCCAGCGGCATGACCTGAACAAGGACGGGTTTATGCGGGACCTGCGGAGCAAGCTGAGCGAGACAGAGTTCAAAGACATCTTTGCGGAATTCTGTGCAAAGACATATTTTCGGGAGAAATTCGAGTTCACGAAGGATCAGTTCATAAGCATCGTGTCCTCTTTGAATTCGTGGCGGAAGGTGAAGGACAGGACAGGCACGGACCAGTTCCTTATCGACGCCTGCGTAAATCTGTGCATCATGGATGAATGCCGGACAGAGTACCGCTTCATCCACAGATCCTTTCAGGAATACTTTTGTGCCTGTTGGCTGAGGGACAAGTCGGATGCACAGTTAACTGCGAAGATTGAGTTTTTTGAGGCCCAGCAGAAGCGGACCATGGAGGACTGCGTCTTCTCCATGCTTCATGAGATGGCTGAGGAACGTGTTGATGAACACATGATCATCCCTGTACTGGAACGCTGCCTCTCTCAGCAGGATGGCATTCCCGGCTACTGGTCGTATCTGATGAACCAGTATCCCACGATTCCTTATGTGGTCGGGAAGGACATCGATATGCCCTTCAACCCGCAGTCTGCGATTCTGCTCTATATTCTGGAAAAGGAGTCCTTCCTGCACGACGATCTTGTCCCTGACGAGATTCCTCATGAGGACATCTTCACCCGGCAGATCTATTTTGATCATGCGCCAGACACACCGGCAGACCCTTCCGAGGAGCGTCGAATCATCTCGGCGTACCGTGAGCGCGGATTGGATGCCAATGTAGTCCGCTGGGACATGGAAATCGAAACGAAACAGCTGTATGAGTTCAGAGTGGGCTGCCAGGAGTTGGTATCCTGGTTTGAATCTCCCAAGTGCCCTTTATGGAATGAATATATAGCTATCAAGAGCTATTACGACAGTCTGAAAAAGAAAATCACGATGCTGAATGAGGATTTTCTCTCCGCATGATTGCCGAAACCGTAAGTGTGCGTTATAATGGAAACAATGAGCTGCGGAGGATGTCATCATGACCTGTCTGTTTACCCACGACGATCTGGATGGGGTGGGATGCGCTATCGTGGCGCGTCTCGCCTTTCCGGATGATCTCGTTGTCAGATACTGTTCCTATAAATCCATAAATAGCGAGATCAATTCCTTTCTGGATCAGCTGCAGGAGCCGGTAAAGATCATCATATCGGACATCTCCGTCAATGAAGAGACAGCAACGCGCCTGGACGGCTACGACGTCGCCATGTATGACCATCATCCGATAACGGTGCGTCGGCCCTGGATGACGATTGACATTTCTGGTGAGGAGTGTGGCACCAGCCTGCTGGCCAGGGCGCTTCTTCCCGATGCAAGCGCCGCGATAAAGAGTTTTGTCGACAGCATCCGACAGTTCGACACCTGGCAGTTTAAAAAGGGCACGGATTCCTTCCTGGAGCGACTGGACGCGCTTCATGTTCTCGTGGGGCATCGCGGTTTCGAGGAAATGGTACTTCAGTCCTTGGCCGATGACGAACCTTTCACCATCCCTCACTTCTTTGAAATTGCTGTCTCCCACTATTTCGAGGAACGGGAACGTTATTTTGAGAAGAAGGAAAAGGACATGGTCACGACGGATTTCAACGGATACAAAACCGCCGTCGTTTTTGCAGAGAGGGACATCTCCCTGATGGCAGAGTATGTGTTCCAGAAGCATCCAAATATGGACATCGTCGCGGTATGCTATCTGCCCGCCGGAGTATCGTTGCGAACCCGCCGCGATGACATCGACCTGACAGACATTTGCCGCCAGCGCGGCGGCGGAGGACATCAGAAAGCGGCTGCCTTCTATCTGAAAAGAGATGCTGTCGGCAAGGCTGTGGACGTAATACTGGGGTGATTTGAATGGAAAAGAAGAGCGCGAGACAGCTGTACCTGATGCGGATACTCCTTGAGCAAACCGATGAAAGCCATGCGCTCACGCTGCAAGAACTCATCGAGAAGATGGACGCCGAGGGAATCCCCGTTGAGCGCCGGGCTGTATATGCGGACATCGAAGCTCTCCGGGAGTTCGGTGTGGATGTGATCGCCGACAAGCGCGGAAGGAACACATACTATTTTGTGGGCAACCGGCAGTTCCAGCTTGCGGAGCTGAAACTGCTCGTCGATTCTGTCCAGGCGTCGCGCTTCATCACGGAGAGGAAATCCCGTGAGCTGATCAAGAAGCTGTCAGATCTGGCGGGCAAGCCGCAGTCAAATGAATTAAACCGTCAGGTGTTGATCGCGAGCAGGATCAAGTCTATGAACGAATCCATCTACTATAATGTGGACGAGATACACAAGGCGATCAACAGCGATTCACAGATTTCGTTTCAATATTTCCAGTGGGGTCTGGACAAAGAAATGGAGCTAAAGCGGGACGGCGCACGATATGTGGTCAGCCCGTGGGCGCTGGTCTTTGATGATGAAAACTACTACATGGTTGCTGTGGAGGGCAGCAGCCTGAAACATTACCGCGTCGACAAGATGCTGCGCATTAAGGCGACCGGTGATCCCCGTGCAGGCCGGGAGCTCTATCACGAGGAGGAATACGGGAAGAAGAGCCTGTTCGGCATGTACGGCGGGGACATTGTACCGGTGACATTTCAGGCGAAGAATTGGATGATCGGCATCATGATCGACCGGTTCGGACGTGACATTCCCATCGCCAAGGTGAACGATGAGGAATTTGAAACGAGGGCCGAGCTGGCCATAAGCCCACAGTTCTTTGGCTGGCTGTTCGCCCTTGGCCCGGATATCCGCGTGACCTCCCCAGGATATGTGGTCAATAAACTTCGGGAATATGGGGAAAACGTGATGAGGAATTACCAACAGCCATAATTCCACAGACGTAGAATAAGGGTTGTTCCGATATTTGGCGGAAAAGTGACTAATCAAGTACCTCTGGATGTACTCATTCAGGTCGTTAATCCTGACTAAGTACGTACAGAGGTACTTGATTTTTGCTATACTGGATTCAGATCAAGGGAGAGACAATGATCTCCAGGAAGGAGCTGGTCTGAATGGCAAAAGGCGTCTATGAGCGCAAACCCCATCCCTGTCCCACCCGCGAGAAGCTGCTGCAGTTCATCATTCTCTTCAGGGAGGACCATGGATACAGTCCCACTATCCGTGAGATGGCCGCCGCTGTAGGCGTTCGCTCGACGTGCACCATTTCCCAGCATCTGGTCTTTCTGGAAGAGAACGGACTCATCACCCACACGGAAGGGAAATGGCGCGACTGCATTGCCACCACTAACACGCTGCCGATACCGGCAATGATCTGAGAAATGGAGGGAACGATCATGTTCACACCCAGGGGATTTTACACGAGCAACGGTTACGTCGGCATCCTTCCGGACGGCTCGCGCATCATGTTCGCAACCTATGACGAGTATCTGGACTACATCAGCGAGATGCTGGCTGCATAACCCGTGCGAAAGGAGCGGCAGAATGTCTGAGATCAAATACTTGGTTTGGATCTGGAAGCGCAGCTTCCTCGGGATCTACTTCAAGGTGCCTGTGGTGCGCACAGCGCATGTGGACAGGCAGACGGCAAAACGCCTGGGGCATGGCTTTACCTTTGAAGAACTGATGTGGCACGACCCAGACGAGACGATGTTGAAAGGGGTAGCAGCATGAACGTTATCACAATCACCGGCACCGGCCACTACCACGGACAGGAGTTCATCACCCCGGGGATGAAAATCCGGCTGATCAAAGACCCGGATAACGAGTACGACCGCGAGGCAATCCGGGCGGAGCTCAAGGGGCTGGGCAAGATCGGCTATGTGGCAAACAGCCCCCACACCGTCATCGGGGAGAGCATGAGCGCGGGCAGGCTCTACGACAAGATCGGCGACACCGCCAAGGCGACCGTTCTCTACGTTCTGCCCCGTGGTATTCTGTGCAGGGTCAAGGTCAACGCCCAGAAGGAACCCGTCGACACAGATCATGATGTGAAAGAAGTCATAGAGAACTCGGAAGAAGAAATGATGCAGGAGGACACGATACATGGCTGCAAAGAAGACTGACACCAAGGGCACGGTTGTTGCTCTGACTGACGTCGATGCCCGGAAAAAGGCGCTGGAAGTGGCGTTGGGCAAGATCGAGAAGGATTTCGGAAAGGGCTCTGTGATGAAGCTGGGTGAAAATCTGACGGAGAAGGTCGATGTCATTCCTACCGGCAGCCTGTCTGTCGACGCCGCTCTGGGTGTGGGCGGCCTTCCTCGCGGTCGCATCGTCGAGGTCTACGGGCCGGAATCCTCCGGCAAGACGACCCTGGCGCTCCACGCCGTGGCGCAGGCACAGAAGCTGGGCGGCACCGCGGCCTTCATCGACGCGGAGCATGCGCTCGATCCCGTCTACGCCGGGAAGCTGGGCGTGGATATCAACGAGCTGTATGTGAGCCAGCCGGACAACGGTGAACAGGCTCTGGACATCTGCGAAGCGCTGGTACGCTCCGGGGCCATCGACATCGTTGTTGTAGACTCCGTCGCCGCGCTGGTTCCCAAGGCGGAGATCGAAGGCGACATGGGCGACAGTCATGTGGGGCTTCAGGCCAGGTTGATGTCGCAGGCCCTCCGGAAGCTAACCAGCGTGATCTCCAAGACCAACACCGTGGTCATCTTCATTAACCAGCTGCGCGAAAAGGTCGGTGTGATGTACGGCAACCCCGAAACCACCACAGGCGGCAAGGCTCTGAAGTTCTACGCCACCATCCGCATCGACGTGCGCAAGAGCGAAGCCATCAAGGAAGGCAAGGAGATCATCGGCAACCGCACCAAGATCACGATCAAGAAGAACAAGGTGGCCCCGCCGTTTAGGGGCTGTGTCGTGGACATGCTGTACGGCGAAGGCATTTCCAGGACCGGTGAAGTCCTTGACTTTGCCGTGGAAATGGACCTGATCAAGAAAAGCGGGTCATTCTATTCCTACAACGGAGAGCGCATTGGCCAGGGCCGCGACAATGCCCGGCAGTTCCTGCTGGACCACCCGGACATCTTCGACGACCTCGACCGGCAGATTCGGGAGAAGATGGTTCAGAATCCCGTCGAGGCTGTCCAGGCGGAGCCCGCGCCTCTCGAGGATGATGAGGACGATGAGATTGATCTGGACGACGATGAAGAGTTCGCCCTGGATGCGTGACACACGGGGGCAATGCACATAGTGCAAATGTAGAATAATACGACCGGGGAGGCTTCCGCCTCCCCAACAATCGAATTCCACCTCTGTTGTTCTGATGTGCGTCGAATTCATGTTGACCGGCTGAATCGAACATGAAATGAAATCTTTTTGTAATGCTTTCGAAGCATTGACGGGAACGCTTGTTCGATGATATAATCTGGTCAACACCTTACGAAAGAAAAGTCCAGACATGATGTGGACTCTGACATGTGCTTTCGTAAGGTATTTCTATTTCACGGCTGAGGAGGTGGGAATGTGCAACGCCCCGTGTACATTGCCATAGATCTCAAGTCCTACTATGCCTCTGTCGAATGTGTTGAGCGTGGGGAAGACCCATTGACCTTCAATCTGCTTGTTGCTGATGAGAGCCGTACTGATAAGACCATCTGCCTTGCTGTCAGTCCATCTCTCAAAGCCATGGGTGTTCCAAGCCGTCCCCGGCTGTTTGAAGCCAGGCAGGCGATCCGTCTGTATGAAGCCGCCCATCATACCAAGGTTCAGTACGTTGTCGCTAAGCCACAGATGGCACTATATGAAAAGGTATCGGCGAAGATCTATTCCATCTATCTGAAATACATCGCCGCGCAGGATATCCACGTCTATTCCATCGATGAAGTGTTCATTGAGGCCACGCACTACATGCAGCTGTACAGCAAAGAAGCCGCACAGGCAGGCATGAGCACACCGCATTTCCTCATCATGAAGATGATTCGTGATGTGCTGAGAAACACTGGAATCACGGCAACGGCTGGGATCGGGACCAATCTTTACCTTGCAAAGGTCGCCATGGACATCGTAGCGAAGAAGGCTCCGCCAGATCAGGATGGTGTTCGGATTGCGGAGCTGGATGAAATGTCCTATCGGATGCAGCTGTGGTGCCACCAGCCCCTGACAGCCTTTTGGCAGATCGGGCCCGGCAAAACACGTCGGCTGGCAAAGTATGGAATACGCACAATGGGCGATATAGCTCAGATGTCGATACTGTCTTCATCCAGGCACAACGTCAGCGTCAGCTGGGTGCCGGGAGTGAATGATGTGTAAGCACTCATCTGTCTTCACCTCTCTGTGCTGGGGCCGGGGTTGTATCATTCCCCATGTCCCTTTTCATACCATGCAAAAACTCCGCCTTGCCCAGGTCGAACAGCAACCCGTCGAAGCCCGGTAAGGGGTATGGCTCACTGCGGAGCCTGCAATCCTCCGGGATTGTATGCCCCATAACCCCATAGAGCACGCCAATAAACAGGCCACTCTTTTCAATGGCATTCTGGTGCACCTTCATGATGGGCTTCAGCAGGCAGGCATTCGGTTCATCCTTCGAGCATGGGTGTATAACCATCTTCTTTTCATGGGAGTTCAGGAGAAACTGGACGTATACCGGTTCTTCAATGCAGAGATTCTCGAAGAAGATGCATTCCTCTTTCGGCGACAGCCTGATTACAACCGTGCTTTCCTGCCCGGTCCACGTCGTTCCGGTCATATCTTGATCACCTCCCCGGTCTTCTGGTCAATGATCTCCATGGGCAGCTGCTCCTGCTCCGGAACAGCGTCCGGGGCCTCCTGTGGCGATTGACCGTCGGCCAGCATGTTTCCGGGCTTTTGGGCGACATCGGCAAAAGTATAGCCCTCCATCAGATCAATTTGCATGGACGCAGAATGCTCCTGAACGGGGATACCAAAGGAATCGCGCCAGTCCGAAGGGAAAACAGCAGCGCTGCGCCGGGCCTTTGCCGTCGGATTGTCCGGGTCCTTCACGGCGGGAAAGCGTCCCTACTTCCCCGTGTTCACTGCAACTTGCGCAGTAGTTCGGGGAGCTAGTTTCAGCCTCAATACATATCCCCTTTTTTTCTTCTATGTCCTTAATCGTCATTTTATATGTTGTCTTACCACCGTACGACACAGAATCGCTAGAAGACCAATATCTCACAGAACTTGTCGCGTAAGAAAAAGAAGGGCTAATTAGCATAAAAAAGATACTAAGCAGAAAAACTACCGATAAAAATGGGAATAAATTTCTAGAAATTTTCATTTTTAATCCTCGCCTTTAATTCAGCAAAAGTCTCTCCGCCAAAGGTCATTTCGCCGTCGTCTGGAATGTTTAATAATTCTCCGAGAGCGTTCTTTGATTCATCTATCATATCATTCATCTTATATAAATCTATCAAAGCCACTAATAAGTTTACTCTTTCTGGAGTAGTTATTTTTTCATAGGATAGTTGTTCATTAATCCATCCAATCACTTCTTTATTTTTTTCTTCATCTTCATAATAAAAGTTGATTAGCTCCTTACGATACAGGAATTTTAAATCTGGGTCGTCTTCAGAATTATATTTTTCTTCGATTTTTTGTTTATAGTTTTCTAAATCATCTTCCTCGTTTAATTCTCCCCAAAAGAAATCCGTATGAGCCGATTCTATCTCCGCTTTAGTTTCCTCGATTTTTATAGTATGGTTCCTATCGTTGATTAAGAAAACTACGAAAACAACTACTAAAATAAGCAAAATCGGAGTTAATGCTAATCTGAAATAGACTTTTTTCTTATCTTCCCTTTCGGGGAGTTCTTTGAAAAAGGTTTTAATTCGCGAGAGGAGAGAGGGCTTTTTAGCTTTGTTCTCGGTTTTTTCCTTTTTCTTTAGATAATCGGCGCGGCGTTTCGCTTCGCGAGCTTTGGATTTTTTGATGTCTTTCGATTCAAAAAGTTCCTCTTTCTCGGCGAAAGGGTCGAGCGGATCGTAGCTCGTTCTGTTCGAAGGCAATACCACTTTTACTCTCCAGTAGCGATCCGTTTTCGCGCATCTGAGGAAAGGATATTATATTCATCAAATTTAGCCTGATTCTCGGTTGCTCTGTAAAGATTCATATATACATTATAGAGTTGAAATTGATGTTGAGCAGAAAGAGTGTTGGGATCATATTTTGACAACGCAGTTTCCGCCTCTTCGTACCTTTCAGATATGATTTGGAATCCGATTATCTCCATGTCGCTATCGAACTTCGAATCCTCATCTTTGGAAGCCTCTTTTTTCTCTTCTAGATAGTTTAGGAAATCTCCCTCTGGGTCTTCCGAATCGCTTGGCGTAGTATAAAGTGATTCTCCTGTTGAGACAGGTTTATCCTCCTCTTGATCTATTACTATATCAGATGTCAAAGGATTCAGAGGTTGATATATCAAGATAATTACTGCTATGATTATTCCGATTATAAGAAGTACCGCTACAATGTATGGCCATACACGTTTTTGTTTCGGACTATCTATATTATCAGTATTGGCAACTATCGGTTTTTTATTACTTTTATGTGGGACAATCACATCCTCATCAAAATTACCTTCCATCATGATTATGATTATATAGGATTATAAAAAAAGGTCAAGCGCAAAAAGACGCGCATCTAATTTCGTATCTCGATTGAATGCAATCTGTTAATCAAATGAATATTGAAAGTATCCCAATATTGATCGTCTTAATTTGACCTGTGAGTTCAAGCCGTTCAGCGTAAGCGAGATATTTCGATGCGTTGCTGGCGGGATGTGTGATGTATGCTATCAGGTAATTTGATTGCCGGATCATCGCTTTATTGGCCTCGACGATTGCATAACGACGAGGAACTTTCTCCATCCCAGAAGGATAGATGGTTTCGTCAAAACCAGTTGGAATGTCAACTGGCCGCTCGGCAGGATGATATGGAAGAAGCAAGGCGAGCGTCACGTTCGGATGTTTTGCTTTAGCGGCGATTACAGTTCTTGCAGCGAGGGAGTCAAACTGTCCATACCTTCCCGCGACAAAGGTAGAAACGCCATATTCGATGATATGGAGCTCTACCTCCACAGATAATATTGGGATAATTGATTCTGGAGCCTCACGGTGACCGATGAAGAAGCAAGTCTTTTGCCGCATAATCACAAACAGCTCTCTACGTCATTTTCTCCTAAACAATCCGACTATTCCATATATGAAAGCACATCCGGCGATTGTTTCAAAGATAGAAAAGATGACGTAATACCCCTTAATGGTATTTCCTGCTATTATTCCTAAAAGCGAAAAAACAAATCCAATGATCCAAGCGCGTTTTGTAGCGATTTTTTGTTTACGCCTTTTCTCTTCTTCCTGCTTGCTTTTCTTTTCTTCAGCGAGACGTTCTGCCTCTTGCTTTCTTCTGTATTCACGCTCGCGCTCTTTTTGTTGGCGTCGACTTTCTTTTTCACGCCTTTTGGATTCGGCTTCTTTCTCTTCTTTTTGGCGTCTAAAGGCTTCTGTTCCTTGATTAATCTGCGATAGAACATTTTCAGCAGTGCCAGAATTGTCGCCGATCTCAATCGCGTATGTTGCAATTTCTGCTATTATCGGAAGATAGGGATTATTTGGATCGATAGTATCACGAGACCAATAACTGAACACATGCTTATTTAGGAACGAATTGACAATGAACGCGAGTGTTTGCCCTAATTCTGGGGACTTTGATCCGCTACTGATTACCTTTTTTGCCGCAGATCTAAACATCGAAAGCGCCTGACTAATACTTCTCTGGTTGTTCTCATAACCGGTATTATTTGCTTCATAGAAGGCATAATAGATAAACCCTTTGGTAATTAGGTAGTCTGGCGTATCAGGATCATATACAATAGCCTTATTGATGTAGTCCATTGCTGTACTATACGCTTGACACTCTAAATAGATTTTTGCGGCATCGTTATAAAAGGCGGCATCATCACTATCTAAGTCCATATGAGATAAAGCCTTTTCGATAGCCGTCTTAGCAAGATCGAATTGACTTGATTTATAATAAGATATAGCGGTATCATACCATTTCTTCCATTGATTATATCTGTCAGCCTTGGGATTGGAAGCAACCGGTTTCCTCCGGCTATTCTCCAGTTCCTGATTGTATCTGTTACGTGAGGATTCAGAAACAAAGACTTTCTTCGCCTCATTGATCAAGGTAAGCTTCGCCGTGGCCGTTTCCGGGGAGTTAATCTCACGGCGACGCCAAAGCTGCTCCAAGCGGAGGAGCTCGCTTTGGATTTCCTGAAGCGAAGAATCCGGTGAGAGCTTAAGCTCGGTATAGAAATCTGTCATAGTAAAACCTCTTTGCGATATTATCGAATGTTTGCCAGCATTGTCTCGATTTCCGAGATTCTATTGTAAATCCGTTGTTCTTCCTCTTTGGCGCTTTGGTATTCTGGATTCATTGACAAATCGCCTTGTTCGCGTATTCCGACGAGTCGTTGAGAAATCTCCACTTTCTTCTCCTGAAGCTGTTCAAGTAATTCTTGGGAGCGGACACGCTCCCAGAGTATTACCGAAGAATATGGCCGACCCACACGAATCATGGCTGGATATCGTTTTATACGGTGTACGTCCAGCGACCGCAGAAAGCCGAGCCTCGGCCAAAGAGAAACACGGCCAGCATATGTTTGAAGTGCTGCTTCGCGTTGGCGCTTCCGGGAAAGGTGCCGAGGGCAGAATCGATAATGTCGTTTCTGCGCTCCGCACCTTGAACTCAGCCGGAGCCAATATCCATGCTATACCGGAGAACCCCGAAGCGGTCAACCGTCCCGCCTTGCCCTCCCGTTTCTTTTTGCGGCTGTCAGTTTCCGAGATCGCTTGCATCATGATGCTTCCTGTAGGCGAAGATGACCTACCCGGCACGCCCGGCTTACATCCGAAGCTGCTCCTGCCGCCGAGATGGTACAAATCCCCGGAAACCACGAAGGAGGATAGAAGCTACGCCAAGAGTATGAACGCCTCGGTGCCGAAGAAGATCAGTATCAGTCCCAACGACAGTTTGGAACATACTATCTTACTTGGTCCGACCGGCAGTGGTAAGTCTACGGCGATGGAGCACCTGATTCTATCCGACATCCGTGAGGGTAGAAGCGTTCTCGTCCTTGACCCTAAAGCCGATCTCGTAACCGACATACTGGAGCGCATCCCCGATGGCCTACAGAACCCCTTACAGAATCAGGTCAACAGAGATGATGCACTTCTCCCCGTCAAAGCGGCGCTTTCTGTGAATAAGGGAAGCGACTTATTACTGCTTGGCAGTAATAATCTTGATGCTGCCGGAGGCCAGCCCCAGCGTCAGCTGGACAACGTTCCGCAGCTACTGCACGAGGGCCAGATCATCCGACTCCACCCAAACAGGAGGCATTCATGAAACGCCTGACCAATCAACAAATAGGAGAGATCGAGCTGCGGCTGACAGCGCGGGATCGAGAGATTCTCACAACCTTCCAGAAATTGCGATACGTCAAGACTGGACAGGTACAACGGTTGTTCTTCCCCATTAACCGTTCCCCCAAAACCGCCCTGTCGAACGCATGGCTGGCTCTGAAGAAGTTAAACCGTTACGGTTTACTTGATCATCTGCCGAAGCAGATCGGCGGCGCAAAGTTTGGCTCACAGGCATTGATCTGGCACTTGACCGAGGCTGGGATGAGATTGCTCGACCTCGGCAAAGAGCGTGCTGGAAAGCGGCAACGCTATTCGCCCCTGTTAAAACCATATGGAATGCCGGTTTGGGTTGTCTTTCGTCAAGTCGGCTTTCTAGATCATTCATCTTCTCAGCAGCCTGGTTGATTTCTTCTTGGCTACCACCAAGCTTCATCTGAACAAAGCCGTAGGCTCCACCGTAAAGATGCACTACGGCATCGCATTCGAGATCATTGCTATCATGGTAGTGAGACACGTTGCCACCTGTTGATTCCACGTAGGCCCGAAGGTCACGCATACACATCGTCTCAAAGATGAATCCAAAGGTTTTCAAGTCATTCATTAGCCCTTCTGGGCTAGTTTCTATTGATGCTACCGCGATAGACGGATCAACAAAGTATCGCGTGTCAGATGTACGAATAGCAGCTTTGGAGCGAAGGTTTGGATTCCAAGCAGCAATGTCATCGATCACGAAGATTTTCTTAAGCGCATTGCAATAATCCACAACGGTATTAATGCTGGGAGCGTTTCCCTCTATCGCAGCGATGTCACTAACGATTCCGGTAAGAGGAGCTTGTTCACCTTGGAATCTAGCATACGACCTCATAATGCGAGCAACGTAACTTGGATCGCGTTTGATGCCGTCCACTCTGGAAAGATCGGAATGAATAATGCCGTCCACATAGTCCCTAGCCACAGACAGAGCAGCTTTTTTATCCTTAATACGAAGCGTGTTAGGGAAACCACCTCTTGCAGCAAGATAGGCAATATCTTCAATAGTTAAGGAGCTTTGCCCCGCAATCGGCTTACCCTCGAATAGATCTTGTAGACTTACCGAACCATTCGAGTCGCCGGACTCATAGAGCGACATAGTTCGCATTCTGAGTCTGGAAAAGCGTCCAATGCCGGAGTGCTGGATATCTTCGTCATCAGGAGGAACAGCTGATCCGGTCAGAATAAACTCTCCAAAGCCACTTCTGCGATCTACTTCCGATCTCACGGCATCCCAAAGCCGTGGGATCGTCTGCCATTCGTCAATCAATCGTGGGGTGTCGCCATCAAGAAGAGAATTGATGCCGCTGATAGCAACTAGTTGTGATCTGTTGAGCTCTTCTGGGTCGCCGAGGTTAAGTTTACTTTCTGCAACTTGTTCGGCAGTGGTAGTCTTTCCGCACCACTTTGGACCTTCAATCAAAAGTGCGCCAGTGGACTTAAGCCTCTGCCGAATAATATCGTCAATGATTCTTGGGCGATACTCTACCTTGTTTTCTGTCATGATTTGGTTCCTGTTTATGCATACAATTATACATCAAGGAGCCAATTAATGGAAGAGCAAACAACAGGGGTGTTGGTGGAATTGTGGCATTTTTGTTGTAGGGATTGCGGCAATTCTGTTGGTGGAATTGTGGCAAGAAGCTTATGATTAACAACCGTGCGCAAAAGGGGATTTTTTGAGTTTAAAGCGCCAGAAGACTCAAGTACTAATTCGATAGAAAGGAATATTTACCTCGCCAGAAGCTTCTTTTTGTATTCTTCTTCCATAATTGTCTGAAAAAGTATGACGTAGGATTTGAGTTGGTGTTGGCGACACCAACTCTAGACCAAGTTTAAGGCTATTAACTTAAGATGGAGAAATTATTGATAATATCGTTGTATTAGTTTTTGTCTACACGGGAAAACTTATCTTACACGGCAGAAAAATAACTATTTGTGGGATTCTAAAGTGACGTCCTTTACTATGGGGGACAGATTTTCCGCCAATTATCAAACTGTCTGCGAAGCGCAAGAAAAGGACCGTTGACGATCCTTTGTCAACGGTCTGACATCCTGACACATTGCCATACTGTTTTGTATCAGTCCATATCGTTACAGGGCTTCCATTGCCGGTGATGCCCGCCGGGGACTTCCTTCCTCTGTTCCCTGCACGGCCCGGTTTCTCAGAGCGCGTTATCCCTGCTCTTTTTCGGCATCCTTTTTATCCCTGCCTGTTCTTCACCGTGGTTACCATTCAGCCAATGTGGCAAACTGGGATTTGGCGAGGTGACGGGAGACCTCATCCGTCAGCCCTTCGGGCTGCCACCTTCCCCAGAGGGGAAGGCTTTTGGAGCGTGTGTCAGCTGGTATTCAGCCTTCCCCTTTGGGGAAGGTGGCCGGAGCGAAGCGGAGGTCGGATGAGGTCCCCGTCATCCCGACAAAGCCCAGTTTGAAGGGTGAATGGTAACGAACTGTGCCCGGGAACTATAAAGCAACTCTATTGCATCGGACAGAATGTGGTGTTATAATACCATTGGTTATGGGGTCCGACAATGGATTCCGCTGTGACAATCACGGGTATTCATAAGGAATTGACCGCCCTCAAAAATGCGCGCGGCAGCAGCTATTCCTGTTCCCTCTTCCCTTTTCCCTGAATTCCTACACTTGCAGACGGATCGCAGGATAGACAAAAACCAACACAACAAGGAGGTCAAAACATGATTCTTTATGTCAACGCCAACGCGCTCCGGGACGGGGATGGCTCCGCGTCCAGGCCGTTCAAACACATCAACGACGCGGCGCAGGCGGCTGTGGCGGGCGACGAGATCCTCGTGGCCCCGGGCATTTACCGGGAGAAGGTGACGCCCCGCAACGGCGGCACGGAGGACGCGCGGATCGTCTACCGCTCACAGGAGCCGCTTGGCGCGGTGATCACCGGCGCGGAGACGCTGACCGGCTGGAAGCGCTTCCAGGGCAGCGTGTGGGTCAACCGCGTGAACAACGGCGTGTTCGGCAGCTACAATCCCTACACGACGATGGTCTGCGGCGACTGGTACTTCGCCCCCACCGTGCGCCACACCGGCAGTGTGTTCCTGAACGACCTGGCCATGTATGAGACCGTGACGCTGGAGGAATGCCTGGCGGGCGAGCCGGACGCATTTGCCTGGAACGCGGAGGAATCCACCTGGAAGTGGTACACCGAGCAGGACGGCGATGAGACGGTGCTGTACGCCAACTTCCACGACCTCGATCCCAACCGGGAGAAGGTGGAGCTCCTGGTGCGGCGCAACTGCTTCATGCCGGAGGAGAACGGCGTCAACTATATCACCGTGTCCGGCTTCGACATCAACAAGGGCGCGACCACCTGGGCCCCGCCCGCCGCGTACCAGGACGGCCTGATCGGCCCCCACTGGGCCAAGGGCTGGATCATCGAGGACTGCGCCGTCTGGGGCAGCCGCTGCTGCGGCATCAGCCTGGGCAAGTATCGCGATCCCGAGAACGACATGTACTTCTACACGAAGCACGTGAAGTCCCCCACCCAGATGGAGCGGGACGCCGTGTGCCGCGGACAGTACCACGGCTGGACGAAGGAGAACATTGGCCACCACATCATCCGCCGCTGCGAGGTGCATCACTGCGAGCAGACCGGCATCGTGGGCCGCATGGGCGGCGTGTTCTCCACCATCGAGGACTGCCACATCCACCACATCTGCAATTCCCAGCAGCTGGGCGGCGCGGAGACGGCGGGCATCAAGCTGCACGCCGCCATCGACGTAACCATCCGCCGCAACCACATCCACCACTGCATCGAGGGCGTGTGGCTGGACTGGGAGGCCCAGGGCGCGCGCATCACCCAGAACCTGATGCACGACAACCAGCGGCCAAAGGGCATCGGGCGGCTGAACGGCGCGATGTTCACCTGCGACGTATTCATCGAGGTGGGCCACGGCCCCACGCTGATCGACAACAACGTCCTGCTGTCGGAGACATCGGTCGTCATGCCCAGCGAGGGCCTGGCCGTGATCCACAACCTGCTGTGCGGCGCGTTCGCCTACATCAACGCCGGCGTGGATTTCTTCGTCAACGGCCAGCGGGAGCCGCGCTTTACCCCGTATCACATTCGCCATCGCACTGAGGTCGCGGGCTTCATGACCATCCTCCACGGCGACGACAGGATCTGCAACAACATCATCGTCCAGAAGCATCCCGTCACCGATCCGTCCATCAAGCCGAACACCCCCGAGCACCAGATCGCCGGGACCGCGCCCTTCGACATCTTCCCGTCCTACGATGAGTGGATCGCCAACTTCATGATGGATCGGGAGCCCGATATGGACGGCCTCGCGCCGTATCACTTCGGCCACCTGCCCGCCTGGATCGACGGCAACGCCTGCTTCAACGGTGCGACCGTCAGCCGCCATGAGAAGAACGGGTTTGTGGGCGAGGGCGTCCGGGCCGACGTGGAGCTGGTGGAGCAGGATGGCGGGCTCGTTATTAAAACCAATGTCTATGACCTGCTCGGCGGCTTCCGGGACGGCATCGTCTCCAGCGAAACCCTGGGCCGTGCCTTCGAGCCAGACCAGCGCTTCGAGAACCCGGACGGCTCCGACATCGTCTTTGACCGGGACTATCACGGCGCGCATCGCGGCGTCAACACGCTCCCCGGCCCCTTCGCCGAGGGCGGCGCGGAGATCCGGGTGGGCTGACGCATATCCCATCTATCGAAACAAGGGCGCTCTATGGAAAAGAACTATCAAAGGACCCTGCGGGCCTGCTATCTGGGCTTCATCACCCAGGCCATCGCGGCGAACTTCGCGCCGCTGCTGTTTCTGAAATTTCACGCGGACTATCACATCTCACTGGGGCGGGTGGCGCTGATCTCCACCGCCTTTTTCCTGACCCAGCTGATCGTGGACGTGCTCAGCGCGCGGTTTGTGGACCGCATCGGCTACCGGGTGTGCGTGGTGGCCTCGGAGGTGAGTTCGGCGCTGGGGCTGATCGGGCTGGCGTTCCTGCCGGATCTGTGCCCGGACCCCTTCGCGGGCATACTGATCTGCGTGGTGATCTACGCCGTCGGCAGCGGCCTGATCGAGGTGCTGTGCAGCCCCATCGTGGAGGCGTGCCCCTTCGACCGCAAGGAGGCCGTCATGAGCCTGCTCCACTCCTTCTACTGCTGGGGCTCGGTGGGCGTGATTCTGGTCTCCACGCTGTTCTTCGCGGCCTTCGGCATCGACCGCTGGCGGCTACTGGCGTGCCTGTGGGCGCTGGTGCCCCTGTACAATATCTACAACTTCGCCACCTGCCCCATCGAGCGGCTGGTGGAGGAGGGCGAGGGCATGTCCATGGGGCGGCTGTTCAGGACCCCGCTGTTCTGGGTGGCGGCGGCGCTGATGGTCTGCTCGGGCGCGTCGGAGCTGGCCATGGCCCAGTGGGCGTCCGCCTTCGCGGAGTCCGCGCTGGGGCTGTCCAAGACCCTGGGCGACCTGGCCGGGCCCTGCCTGTTCGCCATCGCCATGGGCATCAGCCGTGTGATCTACGGCAAGCGCGGCGACAGGATGGACCTGACCCGCACCATGCTGGCCTCCGGGGCGCTGTGCCTGGCCTGCTACCTGGCCGCCTCCCTCACCTCCGCGCCGGCCGTCGGGCTGGCGGGCTGCGTGGTCTGCGGCTTCTCCGTGGGCATCATGTGGCCCGGCACGCTCTCCATCTCCTCCCGCAGCATGCCCCTGGGCGGCACCGCCCTGTTCGCCCTGCTGGCCATGGCCGGGGACCTGGGCGGCGCGTCCGGACCGTCCCTGGTGGGCTGGGTCACCCAGCGGGCCGGGGATGACCTCCACGCCGGGATGCTGGCCGGGACTATCTTCCCCGTGGGCCTGATTGTCGGGCTGCTGGTCATGCGGAGGATGACGGGGGCGAGGGATAAGGGAACAGGGAAAAGGGAATAGGGGGATGAGGGAACAGGCAACAGGCAACAGGGAACAGGGAACAGGGAACAGGAACAGCGCTGCCGCGCGCACTGGTGGGGCGGCGCACCGATGCCTCTGTATGGGAAATCTGTTTGGTCCTGCGGCAACGGGTACCTATTAGGGTGGCGGAGAACGACCTCTCAGTCAGCCTGACGGCTGACAGCTCCCCTGGAAGGGGAGCCAAGAGGGGCACAGTGCGTCAGCCTTGGCTCCCCTTTCAGGGGAGCTGTCACGCGAAGCGTGACTGAGAGGTCGTCCCCAAGACTGAACGGATGTTTCTGCTTTTATGAATTGGAATTATACTGGACAACAGGAAAACGGCCTCTCACTTGCCGACGTGGTCGGTGGGCGAGGGGCCGTTCTGTGTTAGCCGGTATTCTGTTTGAAACCGTTGGTTTTCTGCGTGACCTCGCAGGCGCATATGGCCCGCGGGGATTCTGGAGGCCGCGGCTTATGCCTTGGTCTCGCAGTACACGCAGCGGTAGACCTTGTTCTTGCGGTCGGTGAGCTTGAACACGTGGTCGATGGCGCGCTCGGTGGAGGTGATGCAGCGGGGGTTTTTGCAGCGGATGACGTTGGTGAGGCGCTCGGGCATGTCGATGCGACGCTTTTCGACCAGCTGGCCGTCGCGGATGATGTTCACGGTGACGCCGGGGTCCACGAAGCCCAGCACGTCGAAGTTGACGGACATGTCGGAGTCGATCTTGATGATGTCCTTCTTGCCGCCGGTCTGGTGGCTGACGGCGTTTTTGATCAGCGCCACGGAAACGTCCAGCGCGTCCAGGCCCAGCAGCTCGTAGATGCGCATGCCCCGGCCCGCGGTGATGTGGTCGATGACGATGCCATTCTGGATTGCGTCAATATTCATATGTTACCTCCGGGATGATTAATGGGAAATTGGGAATTGGGAATGGGGAATTCATATGGAAATCCTTGCGGATTTCTTTTGATTGAAAAAAGCTCAGAAGGTCGTTCAAACGCCGCGCCTACAGTTATAATCAAACAAATCCGCAGGATTTGAACCATCATTCCCAATTCCCAATTCCCCATTCTACTCGATCAAAGCTCCAGCAGCTTCAGGATCAGGGCCATGCGCATGTATTTGCCGTTGAGGACCTGCTTGAAGTAGCAGGCGCGGGGGTCGTCG
>Ga0256404_1003117_pt1 | contig 34790 bp, 42 predicted proteins | sample RumenRJG_01DNA_FD_185990 | JGI IMG/M metagenome (GOLD analysis project Ga0256404, IMG submission 185990) | Bovine rumen microbial communities from Lethbridge, Alberta, Canada - RJG_01 | ecosystem: Host-associated > Mammals > Digestive system > Stomach > Rumen | place: Canada: Alberta | collected... | reverse complement strand
ATCAAGACGCTGCGCCGACAGGCTTACGGTTATCACGACGACGAATATTTCTTTTTGAAACTCATCGACATGAGCCGACATTGACCAATGACGCTACGCGAATCCCACAGGAAAAATGATTGAGCCATATTTTTAGCAAGTGTAGGCCAAACGGTTTATGCCATGGAAGAGAAAAAGAGGAGCATGGATGCCGATGAAACAATTTTTGCAAACTATGTATCACCGGACATCAGGGACGATTACGAACTGGGCAGGGCGGCACTACAAGGCCGCGCGAAAGCATCCGGCACGTGTCGCTTGGTATCTCCTGCGCCGCATGGTCGTGCAGTTGATCAGCGTGCTCCTATCATTTTTCATCATGTCGTTGTTGCTTCTTCTCGCGCCAACGTTCGCATTTTTCCGAGGCTTTTCGTTTCAGATCAATTTCCAAAACATCACGTTGCCGAAAGAATTCGTACAGCGCGCGCGTGAGCAGTTGCTCCGCTTCAGCCATCCACAGGAAATTGTGCAGTGCATCAGCAACTTGCCTCGTGACATCCGTCAGGCGATGAACCGCTTGTTGGATTTCCTTGTCACGCATTTGCAAGACGGGTGGCGGTTCCTGAAAGAGAAGCATACGCTGCGCGAGTGGTGCGACAAGCTCGTTTGGCGGCCGCTTCAGAATCACCCGCGCATCGTCCGCGAAATCATCGGTTTCATGATAGCAATCCTCGTCGCCCATCTCCTTGAGCCGGTGGCCGCTCCTGCCGTAGAAAAAATCCTCGCATTAAGTGACGAAGGCTTTTTCCCGCACGCTGGGCTTCTGACGTTTCTCGGTATCAATTTCACGGCCATCCTCGCTGTTTTCCTCGGTGCTGGCATCCGAACGATGAGTTCTGTCATTGGAGAGTTTTTTGGAAACCGGTTGACGCGATGGTATCGAAGGCGTTTTCTCAAATAATGGGAAAAAGGATGTTTCTCGTATTCAGCGGAATTAAATCGGGAGACGCGTCCGCCAGTTGCTCACGAGCGGTGCGGCGCTTTCCGAGGCCACGATGAACGATCTCGATACCATCCTAAAAGAGCTGAAGATCGCCATCCGCATCGACGAGGTCAAGAACAAGGAGATGCGCCTGCGCCTCTATCGCGCACTATCGAAGGGACATCGGACTTCCTCGGCTTTCTCGAAAGCGCGCCTGACGGCACCAAGACATTCTGGTTCATGCAGGCGCAAATCGGCAACGATCTCGTCGCGTATTACGACCACAGACGCTCCATTGCCGCGACGGCGCTCAAGACAGTCTTCCGTTCCTGCCTGAAGCTCCGTCCCATGCTCGAAAAGGCTGGCGCACGTTTCGAAAAGCCCGAGGGTGTTCCTTGGGACATCGACTTCTCGCTCGACAAAATCACCAAAGATTCCATCCTCTCGCTCTTTCCATCGACGCGCGCCTGCGTCTGATCATCTGCGTTGACGAAAACCTACAACAACAAGCGGGGGCAAGCATCCAGATGAGATGCTGGCTCCCGCTTGTTTTGTCACGTGATTGGTTGCAGAACTGGTGTGTGGTCGCGATCAGGCGGCGCCGCCCACCGCGATTGTATGGCTCGTGTCTTCTGCCTTTTCCGTCTTCGGCAGGTGGACGCTCAGGACGCCGTCCTTGTAATCGGCCGTCGCCTGTCCCTCATCGATGTTGTCGATGTAGAACGAACGGCTCATGTTGCTCTGGCTGCGCTCGCGGCAGGCGATTCCATCGCATGCCAGCAAACCATCCGCACGCCGTTTACGGCATCGAACCGTTCAAGATGCTGCTCGTCGTGGCGTTCCCTGAAGCTGCAAAAAAAAGCGTGAATCGGGAACAAAAATAATTGAAAATAGTTCTCAATGTGATATACTACCATTGTTGAGAAAATCTTTCAGCTAAAGGAGACGATTACCATGAAAGAGCAGCAGAAAATCCAGCAGGTCATCGGGCGTGAGATCATTGATTCGCGCGGTAATCCGACGGTGGAAGCCGAGGTCGTACTCGCAGGCGGCGCGGCCTCTCGTGCGGCGGCACCGTCCGGCGCTTCGACGGGTGAGTTCGAGGCGCACGAGCTGCGTGATGGCGACAAATCGAAGTATGGCGGCAAGGGCGTGTCGAAAGCCGTCTCGAATGTGAACGAGCTTATCGCGCCCGTGCTCGTCGGCCTCGATGCGTCTGACATCTACGCAGTCGACGCGGCGATGCTCGCACTCGACGGCACGGAGAACAAGACGAAGCTCGGCGCGAATGCCATCCTCGCGGTCTCGCTCGCGTCGGCGAAAGCAGCGGCGCAAGCCGAGGGCGTGCCGCTCTATCGCTTCCTCGGCGGCGTGGCAGGCCGTCACCTGCCCGTGCCGATGATGAACATCCTGAACGGCGGCGCACACGCGACGAACTCCGTCGACACGCAGGAGTTCATGATCATGCCGGTTGGCGCGCCGACATTCCGCGAAGGGCTGCGCATGGCGACGGAAGTCTATCACGCGCTCCAGTCGCTGCTGAAAAAAGAGGGCGAGACGACCGCTGTTGGTGACGAAGGCGGTTTCGCGCCGAACCTCAAGAGCGACGAAGACACGATCGAGCACATCCTCGCAGCCATCCGCACGGCGGGCTACGAGCCGGGCAAGGACTTCGTGCTCGCCATCGACGCGGCGGCATCGGAGTGGAAGAGCGAGAAGGGCAAAGGCCATTACCAGCAGCCGAAATCCGGCAAGGAGTTCACGTCGGACGAGCTCATCGCGCATTGGCGGAGTCTCATTGAAAAATATCCGATCTACTCCATCGAGGACGGTCTCGACGAAGAGGATTGGGATGGCTGGAAAAAGATGACGGCAGAGCTCGGCGGCAAAGTGCAGCTCGTCGGCGACGACCTTTTCGTCACGAACACGAAGCGCCTCGCGAAAGGCATCGAGCTTGGCTGCGGCAACAGCATCCTCATCAAGCTGAACCAGATCGGCTCGCTCTCGGAGACGCTCGCGGCCATCCAGATGGCGCACCACGCGGGCTACACGGCCATCGTCTCGCACCGCTCGGGCGAGACGGAGGACACGACGATCGCCGACCTCGCCGTCGCACTGAATAGTGATCAGATCAAGACCGGCGCGCCCGGCCGCAGCGAGCGCGTCGCGAAGTACAACCAACTGCTGCGCATCGAGGAACACCTCGGCGCGGCCGCCATCTATCCGGGCAAGGATGCGTTCTTGTTCCGGGAGTAATATGCAACCATAGATTCCAGCAAGGGGACGGTCGGAGGAGGCCGTCCCCTTTTGCGATGCGCATGAATTGACAGACAGATCGTCCACATCGAGACGCCGGACAACCCGACGAACGGCATCACGGACATCGCGGCCGTCGCGAAGATTTCCCTCGGCCACGATGAAAGCCTCATTTTCCCCCAGCCGAGTTACGACGAGCGCATCGGCCTCTATCCGGAGCAATTCCGCAAGGGCTTCATCCGCTTCAGCGTCGGGCTGGAAGATCCAGGCGATATCATCCGCGACATCGACCAAGCGCTCGTCTCCGTCGGTTTGTAAATCCATGCGCTCTTACATGGTATATTGTACTTGTCTTCCATTGAGGGGTGCGAGGATGCATCTCGTAAAGCTCTCCTACTAAATACACAGCAAGACGGCCGCGTGCACTGCTCATGCACACGGTCGTCTTGTCTTGTCTCTGGATGTTGTCACTCTTTTGCGCAGAATGTCGCGAATGGTTTTATTGGATCGACCCCTCCTCTTGCGGATGGCGCTTCAGCCATGCTTTGGCATACGTACACGTCGCCGTGACCTTGCCGCCGCGCTGGTGAATCTCTTCCACGGTCTTCGCTACGAGCTTCGAGGCTACCCCATGACCGCGCAGCTCCGGAAGGACGACCGTATGGTAGATGTCGAAGACGCCGGGCGCGGTCTCGCGGAAATCGGCATTCGCCAAGAGCTCGCCGCGCTCGTTCGTCAGATAGACGTGTTCCTCGTTCACGTGAAATTCCATGAAGTCATCCCCATCATTGTTGATTTTTATCATTGTTTTCCGCCTGATATAGAATCCGCAGCCATGCGCGGAGCATGCCGGTGTATCTCTCCCATTCGCTTTTCGTGTTTTGCAGGTTCAGGCAGCCGTCCTCGGCCAAATGCCCCACAACCTTGCTTGTCGGGCATTGGCAACAGAGGTCGAAAATTTCTGATATCCAATAGCGGGAGGAGATCATCAGCGTGACATCTGCTCCTGTAAAGGATGCATCGTTCTTGCCCATCAGCGATTCTTGCATCCGCGTATGGAAATCAGTAAGGGCGCGAGCATGGCTTTCGACGATGAAGCGATATTTGTCGTCGACGACATCTGAAAATTTCTCGTCGAGCCCGTTTGCTCCGTACGTGCGGATGCCATCCGCGCACGCTTGGAAGAAGGACTGTACGCGGGAAATATTTTGGACTTCTTGTTCTGTGAATAGCATCGTTGGTGTCTCCTCTTTGATGTGTCATCTGTTTTGTGTTCTCAGTTCGCGTTTTAAGAACGGCGCGACCAGGTGCTCCGCGTCATGGTTGACCTCGGCGAGCGCCCAGCCGAGGTAGAGCGCAGACTGTACGAAGGCATTGGCGAATTGCGTCTCGTAGCTCGTCCCGATGACAAGCAGAATCTTTTTCTGCTGGCGTTTGTCAGCAACGTCCGTTGCTTGTTGCAGAAGGTTGAAGGCCTGCTCGTAAAACGCCCGCTCGCCGTAGAGCACCATCGTGCCGTCTTCGAGATTTCCGTGGCACTCAACGACAATCTTCGAGCCTGCCTTCTGGTGCAGGCCGTCGACATTCATCGTCACGACGGGGATGTCATGCTCTGCGAGCGCCCGATGCGCAGCGTTCGGTTCCTTGCCGCGCATATTGTCTTTCATCTGCTGGACGACGCGGTCGAACTCCTCCGGGTGCTGCGCACGGAAATCGACATCGAGCTTGTCCTTGATGCCGGGAATGTCCTGGAACGTCGGTATGCCGGATGCCTTGGAGATGCCGGCTCCTGTTAATGCGAGGATGAAAGTGCTGCTTGCGGTCAATCGCTCCGCCTCCGTTCTGTTGCAGTTATCAAAAAAGCATTTTTCCCATTGGTTTCATGATACGCGGTATATGTGAGAAGGGCAATAGTATTCGCGGTTTTGATTGTGTTTCTTCTGTTTGTATGGTATCATTAACGTAAATTGATTTAACTAAAACGAATTTACGCAAACGGAGGGGCGCGAAATGCAATTTGTCGGACGGCAGGAAGAATTGAAAAAACTCCGGCAGAAGCTCGAAAGCGATCGGTCGGAAAACATTTTGGTTTACGGGCGCAGGCGCGTGGGGAAGAGCGAGCTCATCCGGGAAGCGCTCAAAAATGCGGATGGCGTCGTGATTCCGTACGTCTGCCGCAAGGCACCATTCGCACAGAATTTTTCAGGACTCGCCAAGGCGGTCACGCATGCATTTGATGAATCCTATGTCACGTTCCAGGATCTCGCGGGGCTGCTGGCTTACGTATTCCGTCGAGCGTCGCAGCAGAAGGTCATCCTGTTCATTGACGAGTATCCATTCCTCAGGGAAGATGACCCATCCGTGGATTCGGAGTTCCAGATTGCCATTGATGAGTATCAGCATGACGCAGGCTTGAAGCTGATTCTCTGCGGTTCCTACATGGATACGATGCAGAAGCTGGTGGAGAGCAGTGCGCCGCTCTTCGGTCGATTCTCGGAAATCCTGAAGGTGCAGCCGTTTGATTATTATGATGCAGCGAAATTCTTTCCGGAGAGGACGAACGAAGAACGCTTCTTCCTCTACAGCGTGTTCGGCGGCATCCCGTTCTACCTGCTGCAAGTCCAGAACGATCTCACGCCAGAAGAGAACGTGGAGCAGCTTCTCATACCGGAGGGGGCGATGCTGGAAAGCGAGATCCGCCTGCAGCTGACCGCCGAACTGTCGAAAGAAGAAAATGCGAATTACGTGCTGGAGAAGATCGCGTCCGGCATCGGGAAATATTCAGACCTTGCCGATAATTTCCCTGGGAGCAGCAACGGCGTCCATCATACGCTTACGAAGCTCGTCGATATGGATCTCGTGGAAAAGGATGCCCCCATCAATGCGGCAGGCAACCGGAGGAAGCAGCGCTATGTCATCAGGGATGCGCTCCTAGATTTTTATTATTCCTATCTTTTCCGTGAGAGCACCGCACGCAGCGTGCTTCCCGCCAAGCGCTTTTACGAGATGAACCTGCGTGCGAAGATGGAGACGGAATACCTTCCGCGCAGGTTCGAGCAAGTAGCCAAAGAATATCTCGTTCGGAAAAACCGGGAGGGACAGATCCAGCCACCATTCTTCCAGATCGGCCGGTTCGTCTATAACGACAAGACAGCGCACAAGAACGGAGAATTTGATGTCGTGACGGAGGATGAAAACGGGTATTGTTCTTACGAATGCAAATATCGGAAGAACCCTGTCGATATGACCACGGTTCATGAAGAAGAGTATCAGATATCCTCGCTCGGACTGCCGTTCCATCGGCTTGGATTCTTCTCCCGTTCGGGATTTGAAGGCATTAATCCGGGAAAATACCCGTTGATTTCCCTCGACGATATATATCGCTGAATGCGTTCGCATAAAATCATTTCACTAAAATGGTTTTACGCGAATTTGTTTTGGAAGAACCTTCTGGCTCTCTGGCGGGACAGGGGCAGTATCTTGGGAGCGAATTGCTTCATTCCCGTGCTCGTCGAATTGTGTTTCATGCGCGCGCTCTTTCTGGTGCAGGAGTTCCCGCAGCCCCGGCAGTGCATCGAAGGGCTGAAAGATTTTTGCGCGGTTCCACGGTCTCTTGATTGCCATGTGCTTTGTGCCCTCCAATCTGTTCGTTGCGTGCGCGTCGCGTGGCGGCATCGAGGAGGTCTGTTGCGCGAAGCAGAGCGTTCTTTCCGAACCGTTGGTGGAGGGAAAGGATCGTTTGCTGCCGTGCACGTTCCTTGATTTCCGCTTCGGGCGGCGCGAAGAGCGTGAGTTCTTGCTCGGCTTCTGGTTCTACATGATTCGCGCAGAGCAGGATGCGGCGGATGGGATGCCCCGTCAGTACGATGCGATGGTAGAGCGTAGTGAGCCCGTTTGTGATGACGGAGCTGGCATTCGTGGTCGTATCAAATCGAATGGTACCAGAGGCGGGCGGCAGGAAGAAGTCCGGCCGCGAACTGTAGACGATGCACATCGTGACGGATGCGGTGACGACGTGGCGCGATGTGAGATTCAGCGCGAGCTGGTCGGCCATTTCAATGAGCACGACGCGCGCCTCGGTGTAGCTGTAGTCGCGCAGGAGGACTTGACCCTCGGAAACGGATTGTGTCTCGGGACGGTACGCATGGATCTCGGCGATCGTCGTTGGCTCGCGTCCCCATGCGTGATCGTACAGGAGATATCCGTCGATGCCGAACGCCTTGCGGATGGCTTTGTACGGCGCGTGCGCGATGTCCCCCATCGTGCGCAGCCCCATGCGCAGGAGCCGCCGTTCGATACCGTGGCCGATGCGCCAGAAATCCGTGAGCGGCGTGTGATCCCAGAGCGTGGCGCGGAACGTCGCTTTATCGAGCGCGCCGATGCGGTCGGGCGCGTGCTTCGCCGTGATGTCGAGCGCGATTTTCGCGAGGTAGAGGTTCGTCCCGATGCCGCACGTCGCCGGCAGGCCGAGACGGCGCTCGATTTCGCCGAGCAGGAAGCGCGCCATCTCGTGCGGCGTCCGATGGTACATCGCCGTGTAGCCGGTGATGTCGATGAACGCCTCATCGACGGAGTAGACGAAGATGTCCTCCTTGCAGAAATAGTCGAGGTAGATGCTGTAGATTTCAGCGGCGTAGTTCAGGTACAGCTGCATCCGCGGCGTCGCCATGATGTAGCGGAAGCGCGCGGGAATCTCGAAGACGCGGCAGCGGTTGCGCACGCCTTTCGCTTTCAGCGACGGCGACACAGCAAGGCAGATCGTCCCGCGACCGCGTTCGGCATCCGCGACCACGAGGTCGGTCGTCATCGGATCGAGCCCGCGCATCACGCACTCGCACGAGGCATAGAATGATTTGAGGTCGATGATGAGATACCTTCTGTCCTCCATAAGCAGCACCTCCCGTTTTCATGCATTGGCCTCCTAGCGATTATTTTATCATTTAGTTATCAAAAGAGCAACTATATAATTCACATGATAAACCGTACGATAATGCAAGCCCAGATGCAGCGGATGGGAAATGGGGAAGGATTTCTCGATAGAAGATCAACGTTTTAACGTGTTAGTTGTGGCGTTAATAGCAGGAAAATGCTACAGAAATAGCGAATGATACCAGCAAGAAACAGAGAAAGAGGTGCAAGGCAGCATGTTGAAATTGCAGAAGTCAACAATTCTCTTGCTTGTTGCGGCAGCAGGGGTCATCCTGCCGAACTTCATGAGTGCCGAGATGGCGCTTCTCGTCATTGTCGTGGTGACGGCGCTTGCGGGACTTATCCTGACGTTTGGCGATATGCATGAAATCATGAGCCGCAAGCATTGAGGCAATAGAATGTGCAGCAGATATTATATCGGTGAAAACGTGAGACGCTGGCTGGCACGATATGGATGGAATCAGCCGCTTTCCAATGGAGACGTGCGCCCGCAGGATTGTACGCCGGTCCTTTCGGCGCATGGCAAGAGCTTTTCGGTTGTTCCGATGCGGTGGGGGATGAAGAACCCGAAGACGGGAGCGCTCGTCATCAACGCACGGGGGGAGACGGCTGCCGCGAAACCGATGTTTTCGGCAAGCCTTGCACATCGTCGGTGCATCCTTCCCGCAGAACGGTTTTACGAATGGGATGCAGTGAAGCAGAGAGTTACGTTCCAGCCGCCCGCAGGCGGATTGCTTTATCTCTGCGGATTGTACCGGCTGGATGAAAACATTCCGCATTTTGTGATTCTGACGAAGCCGGCGAACGAGGTCATGCAGCCCGTCCATGACCGTATGCCCGTCATGGTGCGGGAGGAAGATATCGATGCCTGGCTTTCGGATGCCAGCCGCACAAAAGATTTGCTTGAAAGCGAAGTCCCGCTGAAGCGCATCCAGCCAGCGGAAGAGCTTTCGCTTTTTTGATCATTGTTCCTGCGTGCGGATGTCAAAAATCTAAAGGAGCGCTTGATCGGGCGAAAGATGAAAGGCGGCGCGACGCGGGAATCTGCAACTGCGTTTTATGAGGCGAGCGATGGCCCGAATGTCGCGCGCGTCCTCCGTGATTCTGTGGCAGCAGAAGAGACGTGGACGATGCTTGCAGACGGAAGTTTTCAAAAATATGGAGGTGCACGTGATGATCGACAAGGTGTTCGTGCAGACGGGATTGGACGGCGATTGGGTTGAATGCACGGATGAACGGGTCGCGCATGAGGATATCGATCATCTGACGTGCGCGCTGCTCATCCTTCATCACGATGACCATCGAGGCCCGGAAGGAGAGTTCCGCCTTTATCGCGTTGGGAATCGGGAGGCGGAAGTGTTCCCTGTCGGAACGCAGGAAGAAAACGCCCGCCTGTTTCGAGATGTGCTGGAACAGGCGGATCTTGTGGGGTTCGACTCCTACCATATGACGTACCTTGATTATGATTGGGGCGACCACCATATCCATGAAGGGAATTGGGATGTGAAGGTCGTCCCGTTCCGATGGCGGCTCCTGCAGAAGGCCGTCGACGGGCCATTGTATCTGGCGGCGGATGTCGCTTGCTATACGCCGGAGGTGCACGGCCTCTGGTTTTCCATCGAATGCTTTTCCATCTGCCTCCAGATGAAGCAGGACATCGTCATCGTCTCCAAGACGGGAAACGCAACGGTCGAGCGGAGGAGGTTCGGGAATAAGTGGAAGCGGTGGGGGATGCGGCCGTCGTATCGTGAGCCATGGACGGAAGGGTCTGACCTCGATATTCCGCAGAACATTTCCGACCTCGTGATCGATGCGCTCCGGATCAGCACGCAGGAATGGACGGGGATTTATCCCACCATCACATGGCAGCGCAGCGGGAAAAAGGCGGTGCTGGCGTTTGCGGCGCATCCGTTCGATTGGAATGTCACGGTGTTCCGGTCGTTTTTGGGGGAGAAGGCTTACAAGGAGCTCTTCCCGCGCGAGCAGAAGGACAATTTCCGTCCGCTCTGCGCATATCTCGGCATCCACCCGACGAAGAGCCTCCGCCGCGCTTATGGAGAGAATCCGTATGCCATCCTCTGGTATCTCCTGCTCAAGAGGATCGGCATCACGGATCTGAACCTCATCCAGAAATTTTATGGGTTTGACAAGAATATCGCCGGCATCCCGTTTTCTCATGTACGGTGGATGGATGGGAGAATCGAGGTTGTGGACGATTATGGCAGGATCATGGAAGACCACGGCCAGATTTTGGGCGTCTGGCGCTATGAAAACGACTATCGAACGAACATCGACTGGCCGGCGCTCGAGCATTACTTGCAGTGGGTCAAGCAAAACAAGAACGAGCGCGCGATGGCAAACGAGTTCTATCGTTTGGCTAAGAAAGGCATCACGCAGGAGATGTCCGACACGATGACACAGTTCCGGAGGCATGGGGACGAAATGCCGATCGCGCTCCGCTGGAGGCTCCTGAAGCACGGATTGACGCATGAAATGCATGACCTCATCAGCGAAGCGGTGCTCAGCCTGGAGTTGAAGGTGGAAAACAAGATTGTGGAATATCCGCCCGAAGACCAGACATTGGAGGCAAGCATTGGCGATTATGTGTTCCGCCTCGTCAAGCAGACAAAGGAGCTCAGATCCATCGGACGCCAGATGCACAATTGTGTGGCTTCTTATCGAGGACGTGTGCTTTCCCATCAATCGATTATCGTGACAGCAAGGCAAGAAGGCGAATACGCCATCTGCATCGAACTGGATGACGAGCACGTGATGCAACAAGCCTATGCTCCGCACAACAAATACCTCGAAGGAAACGCTCTGGCAGCCTGCCTCATCTGGGTGAAGCTCAATGAAATCCGCGTGGCAGGCAAGTACTTGGGCAAATGCGATTTGTCCGTTGCAAAAACGTGGGAAATCGAGCGCCTGCCGTTCGAGAAGCTGCCGTCGCAGATGAGCGCGGAAGAACTGCTTGCGATTCCGGAAGACCGTCTCCCGTATGAATATTATTCGAGTCTGGCGACCGCGCTGGAAGCAGAACCACTCCCCGATGTCGGTGCCATGCCGTCAAGAGAAGCGTTTCCGTCGGAAGAGGAGTATCTGAAAGCGACGTTCCCCAGCGGCATCCGTATCTGGAAGGCCGCGATGCGCGACCACGATCCAGATGCACAGTATGCGCTTGGCCTGTGCTATGCGCACGGGAAAATCTTGCCACGCGATGACGAAAGGGCGTTGGCATGGCTGAAACCGCTGGCTGATGAGGGGCATCTTCAAGCAAAATCGCTTTATGATGCGATAAAAGCAGAGCTCCCTGAAATTGCGGTTTGAAGCGTCCTATCGTAAGCAGATTTCGAGGCGCTGTTGGAGGCTTGCACGAGGAGTGATACGAGTGAGAGAAGAACAGGTCGAGGCATTGATTCTCGGGCATGTGGTCGGCGATGCGCTCGGCGTGCCGGTGGAGTTCAGGAGCCGTGCGGAGCTCCAGGCAGATCCCGTGCAGGGGATGCGCGGCTTCGGGACGCACCATGTTCCTGCCGGTTCTTGGTCGGATGATACGAGCATGACGCTTGCACTGATGGAAAGCCTCGTGCGTGTCGGCCATCTGGATTTACGGGATGTCATGGAGAATTTTCGCAAGTGGATGGACGAAGCGGCATTCACGCCAACGGATACGGTCTTTGACATGGGGCGCACTTTCGTGCGCTGCCTGTCGAGGACATTCGTAGCTCTGGCTATGTCGTTGATACGCTGGAAGCGGTGATTTATTGCCTCTTGACGACGGGGAGCTATAAGGAGTGCGTGCTCAAGGCAGTGAACCTCGGCGAAGACACGGATACTGTCGGAGCAATCGCGGGCGGTCTTGCTGGACTGGTATACGGACGTGATGAGATTCCACAGAAATGGAAGGAGGCATTGCTCAAAAAAGAGCAAATCTTGTTGCTGTGCCAAGAGTTTGCGAAACAATTTGCGAATGGTTGAGTCATCTTCAAAGTCGTTCAAAAGATAGGAGGCATTTCATCATGCAAGTACAGGATATCATGACGAAGAACGTGTTGACCGTTCGGCCGGAAACGACGGTGCGCGAGGTGGCGGAAATTCTCGTGAGCCACAAGATTTCGGGGGTTCCCGTCGTGGAAGAGGACGGAAGCCTCGTCGGCATCGTGAGCGAAGGCGACCTCATGAGCAAGGAGATCCTGCCCGAGCCGCCGGCAGAGTTCTGCATCCTCGGTGCGGTCATTTACTACAACAGCTTGCGCGAGTTCAAGGATGCTTTTAGCCGCATGGCGGCGAACACGGCGGAAGCGCTCATGACGAAGAAGGTCGTGACGGTTAAATCGTACGACGATGTCAGCGATGTCGCCCGTATCATGCGCGACAAGCACATCAAGCGCGTACCGGTGCTTGATGACGAAGGACATCTCATCGGCATCGTGAGCCGCCAGGACATCGTGAAGATGCTGCTCTGATGGGAGCGTGACGGGATATGTCGTTGGAACGTTTTTTGAAAGCGCAGGAAGGCGATTATGAAATCGCGCTGTCGGAAATCCGTGCCGGCCGCAAGCGCTCGCATTGGATCTGGTACATCTTCCCGCAGATCAAAGGACTTGGCAGGAGCGGGACGTCGGAATACTACGGCATTGACGAGATGGAGGAAGCGAAAGCGTATCTCGAGAATCCCGTCCTGCGTGGGCGGCTCGTCGAAATCAGCGAAGCTTTGCTCGGCTTGGAGTCGGATGATGCGGATGACGTGATGGGATTCCCTGATAATCTGAAGCTGCGTTCCTCCATGACGCTGTTCGCTTTCGCAGAGCCGGACTGCAAGGTGTTCCAGAAGGTGCTGGAAAAATTCTTTGGCGGAAAAATGGACGAGCGGACGGTGGAATTGCTTCATGCAAAGAAATCGTGACGAATGGGAGGCGATTTGCGATGCTGAAGTTTCAAAAGCTGATTTGTGCGCTGGTGGCAGTCCTTTTCTTGACAGTTGCCGCGACAACGGAGGCCGCAACGAAAATCAATGAAGACGGCTATTACAAAGGCATCCGCTTGGCTGGCAAGGTGCGGATTGTCGAGTCGTTTGCTGACATCAAGGTGAAAGTGGTCGATTCGTTCCCCGACCTGCGCGTCAAGGTCGTGAGCTCTTTCCCCGATGATGTCGGCGAATGGCAGTTCGTCGATTACGGTGAGGACTTCACGGTGCAGTTCGTGGACAGTTTCCCAGATATCGAGATCAAATACGTGGAGTCTTTCCCAGGTGTTGAATAAAACGTATGCATGGAGCAGTCAGGAGGGATGAATCATGCCGACATTGGCAGAACGGTTGAAACTCAAATATGCGCCTGCCTCCATCCGTCGCACGGACATGAAGCCGGAGGGCGCGATGGAGTTCGCGCCGGGCAAGTGGGGGTGCGTCGTGGCGATGATGGGCGCGGTCGTGAAGAAGGGGAAGACGGCAGCTTTCAGCGATGAGACGTGTTCCTGTGCGGGCGGCCGCATCGGGCTCGGCTTCACGGAGACGTACGCGCCGGGATTCCGAGAGTTCCTTTCGTGTGGTGATGAAGACGGAAAATGTACATGGCATCGCGAACCAGAGGGCTACAAGAAATCGCCTGTTGCCGTCGAAGCGTGGTTCCAAGGCCTGCCAACGCGGAAAATCGCGGAGAAGTATGTCGTGTTCGAGCCGCTGGATAAAGTTCCAGAGGGCGGAGAGCCGGAGCTCGTCGTCCTTTATGTGACGCCAGACCAGCTTTCTGCGCTCGTCGTCCTCGCAAACTATGACCGCCCGAATGCCGACGGCGTGGCAATCCCGCAGGGTGCGGGATGCCAGACGTTCTGCTTGTTCCCGTGGAATGAGGCTGAGCAAGAGCATCCGCGCGCCGTCGTCGGCATGACGGACATTTCCTGCCGCCATCTGATCGACGACAACATGCTGTCTTTCACGATGCCGTATGCGATGTATCGTCAGATGGAAGAGAATGCGGAAGGGAGCTTCCTTGACCGTGAGACGTGGAAACGGGACGTGGAAAAGCGGCTTTGAAGATATGGAGGGATGGATGATGACGATAGAAGAACGACTCGGCAAGGCAAGGGAACTGCATGAACGCGGGTACAACTGCGCGCAGTCTGTGGCGTGTGTTTTCGCAGACAAGACGGGCGTGCCGGCGGACGTGCTTTTTGCGGCGAACGAAGGCTATGGTGCAGGCCAAGGCACGATGGACGGCGTGTGCGGCGCGCTCATGGGAGCGATCATGCTCGGCGGGCTGAAAAGCAGCACGCGGAACCTTGAGCAGCCAAATTCAAAGCCGACGACGATGAAGCTTTCGCGCGAGCTCATGAAAGCCTTCGAATCATCTGCAGGCGCGCTATACTGCAAGGACTTGAAGGGTGTCGGAACGGGGAAGGTCATCTGCACCTGCCCCGACTGCATCAGCAAGGCGTGCGAACTGGCAGAGGAGCTTGTGTACGGAAGCGAGGAATCGAAATGAAGCTCGCGAAGATGCCCGGAGAGAAGACGGGTGACAGTCTCAGACTCTTGACGAAGGAAACGGTCGCTGACACGATGCGTTTCCATGCGTCGTTCCCGCAATACGCTCCGACACCGCTCCGCGACCTTCGCCATCTGGCGGAAGCTGTCGGTGTCCATCGGATGTTCGTGAAGGACGAATCGTTCCGCTTCGGCTTGAATGCGTTCAAGGTGCTCGGCAGCAGTTATGCGATGGGGCGTTACCTCGCACGGCGGGCTGGTCTGAATGTTAGCGATACGACATACGAGAAGCTGACATCGAAAGCGTTCCGTGATGCTTGCGGCGACATCACGTTCATCACGGCGACGGACGGGAACCACGGGCGCGGCGTGGCATGGACGGCGCACGAACTCGGACAGCGTTCCGTCGTCTATATGCCGAAGGGCAGCCGCCCCGAGCGCTTGGAGAACATCCGTGCGGCTGGAGCGGAGGCATCCATCACCGACCTCAAATATGATGATGTTGTCCGCATGGCGAGCAAGCAGGCAGAAGAAAACGGATGGGTGCTCGTGCAGGATACCGCATGGCCCGGCTATGAAGAAATCCCTGGTTGGATCATCACCGGTTACGGGACGATGGCGGCGGAAATCGTGGAAGAACTGCCGGAACCGCCGACACACGTCTTCCTGCAGGCCGGTGTCGGCTCGATGGCGGCAGGCGTTGCCGCCGTGCTGAAGAACGCTTATCCTGAGAATCCCCCGACGATCATCGTCGTCGAACCGACGACGGCAGATTGCTTCTACCGTTCAGCAGCAGCGGATGACGGCAAGCGGCACTTTGCCGAAGGCGACATGAAGACGATCATGGCAGGTCTTGCGTGTGGCGAGCCATGCAGTCTCGCTTGGGACATCCTTACGCACACGTCGGATTTTGCACTCACGTGCGAGGACTTCACGGCAGCAGATGCCATGCGCATCCTAGGAGCGCCGCTCGGCGACGACTCGCGTATCATCTCCGGCGAGAGCGGGGCATCTGGCGTTGGAGCTGCGCTTGCGCTTCTTTGTCGTCCAGAAAACAAGGCGATAGCTGATGAAATCGGGCTCGGAAAAGACTCGACGATTCTCTGCATCAGCACGGAGGGGGCGACCGACCGCGAGCGTTACAGGGACATCACATGGCATGGAGCCTTTGCTACTCCAGAGGTTGAACGGGCCTAAAAGGATCGTGCTTGACAAAGATTCGTTTGTGATGTAGAATTATTTCATCGTAGATTTTGAAGGTCCAATGGACACATTGATAGCCAGAACGCTATCCGTGTGTCCATTTTTCGTGTCGCGGATATGCCTCTGTGCTGAGTTTTCTCTCATCAGAAACGGAGGTATTCATATGTCTTATGCATGCTACACCCAGTACCGCGTCGAAGCACCGGCGAAGGAAATCAACCGTCTCGTCGATGGGCTCAACGCCCGCAGGCATCAGGGGAAGGAACACGATCTCGTCGTCCTCTCCCATGTCCCGGAACTCACGGAAGAGAACATCCGGGCGTACAAGAACGGGACGTCCGTGCTCTCGTTCGAGACGGAGACGCGCCGCTGCCCGTGGAACATCGAATGGAGCAAGGCCATCCTCGCTCATGCGCCCCATGCGTACATCTACTATTATGCGGAGGATTTCCCGGACGAGATCGTGCAGACGAACGATGTCTGGCAGCACTATTTCCAAGAGACGCTGGTCGTCGAGGCGTATCTCACGGAAAAAGCGCCGGCCGATGTCCGAAAAAGGTTTTCCGAATGCGGGGAATACCGTTCTCGTGAAGACCAGGTGGGTTGGTATCTTTATACCGACACGCGGGGGCTCCGCAAGCTGGTGGCGCCCTTCGTGCAGACACGCCGCCGTTATCACCATGAGATCATGCAGGAGTTCCGTGAATTCCAGCGGGAGCTTGTTTGGGATACGGGGTCTTTCATCAACGTCTACCACATCAATTTCGTAGAGGACAATCTCACCAAACTGAGTCCTTGCCAGAGGTGCAAGGAAGTGGCGGAGCTCTACGAAAAACTCGACGAGAAGGAGCAGGAGTTCTGGGAGATGTTCGAGGAGCGGAACAAGCTGGAACGCGAGCTGTACCAGCTGAAGAAAAAAATCTCGCTTTCCGGAAATTTCACAGACTAATGAATCTTTAATTGACAGGATTTTCGCTTGGACGTATAATAGCAACATCCTGATTGAAAGGATTCACACTATGATGAATTAAGCTTTTGTTTTTTATCGCTTTATACTTCGCCTTTTTCAAGGGCGCTCGTATAGCATTCGAATGCTTTACTGCATGAATGACTCTATACGTGCGCCATTTTTTGCGTTGTTCGAGTCATTCCTTGAAAACTTCATATGTTCCAAGGAGCGTTTCCATGGCAATCGAAAAAGTAAAAGCATATTTTGAGGATCTCGGCGAATCGGATCGCATCCTGACCTTCGCGGAATCCACCGCGACCGTCGAACTTGCGGCAGAAGCAGTCGGCGTAACGCCAGGGCATATCGCGAAGACGCTCTCGTTCCTTGTGGATGGGAAGCCGCTGCTCGTTGTGCTTGCAGGCGATGCACGCATGGATAATCACAAGTTCAAAGAGGCGTTTCATAAAAAGGGGCGCATGATTCCTGCGGATGATGTGGAAGCACTCGTCGGACACGCGCCGGGAGGGGTCTGCCCGTTCTGCGTGAAGGAAGACGTTCCGGTTTATCTCGATACGTCACTTCATGCGTATGAGACCGTGTATCCCGCTGCCGGAGACGACCATAGTGCCATCCGCATGACGCCGGAGGAACTCTATGCGTTTGCCCATGCAACTGCATGGGTGGATATTCATAAAGATAGCTGAATGATGATTCCAACAAAACAGCCGCCCGCTACGATTTTGTAGTGGATGGCTAAAGTGGTGTACTGGAAGGATCAGAAGATTCCACAGGAACTGCTTGACAAATATATTGCGGGAAGACGTGCATGAATGTTGCAGGTGGATATACGAATTTCATGGTAGGAGAGAGGTTTCCCGTCAGAGTTTCGGACGAGGTGCTCTTCCGTATTGACAGTATTGGGGGGAGGACATCATTTGGCACCAACCAGTTCGTCATACCGGCTGCGCAGATAATTTCTTGGCCTGACGTTGTCTCCCAGTGCCTTTTCGTAAGTCCGAACCCAAGCATCTTTTTGACCATAAGCATCTAGGATTTTCAAAATAAGATACAAAGAATTTTCAGGATTGAATTTTTCTTGTTGGCGGAAAAGTCGGTAGCAGTATGAGATGCCTTCTTCGGTCTCTTTCAAGGTGATTTTCAACAGCAACAGCAGTTTCACGCATTCTTCCAAACGGCTGCCTACTTCATAATCGTGGTGCTTTCCAACATAATCTTTCGTGAGGAGTTCGATCTGTTTCACTGCTCTGCGTTTCAGATTCGTAGAACGAAGCAGCGGAATTAGCTTTGCGTACAGATCTTCGTTCACGATTTCGCGACTCAGGCCGGATTCCGTTGCCAGCTGCACGACTCTTTTGATGGAAGCATCTGATGGATCCCCTTCCAGCAAACGAGAGGCAACCAGTTTATAAAAATCATCCTGCTGCATCCGGATGGAAGCGAAAGCGTCCTCCGTCCGAAAGAGATAGTAGTTGCAGGCATACGCTGTCATTTCGTAAAGTTTGGCCAAAAGCTCATTGGCATCATCGAAATGAGGCGCATCCGATTGGATGCTGCTGAGCGTTTTGATATAGCGCATGACATGGAATCGCCATTTCGGTCGCTCAGCTTTGGCCACCTGACGGTTTGGGGCAAGGTAGTTTTGCGCATAAGCATTGTCCAAAAAAGTCTTGATTTCAGCAGCTAAAGAGGGAAAATCCACTTGCTGCGCTGCCTTCTTTTGATTCGCAGTTTTGTCATGGAGCCCGCGGACACCATGCAAGATCAGATCGTCTACGACGCCTTCCTTGCGATCCTTTGGGAGATGCTTGTAAGCGGCAATAAAAAGCTCGATCATATCGTTTTGCGGAAAGGCTTTGAGCCTTTCCCTGATTTCAGATACTTTCATGCAAATCATCCTGCTTTCTGTTCTTATTGGCCATTCCAAATAGCTGGAGCGCATCTGTGGTATACTGGAAACGGCTGCTAGAAATCAGCCGAACATTGTGTTGGGAGGATACGATGATAGCGTTTGACAATATCGCTCTGGCTTGGCTGTTCATAATCAATGGTGTCGCTTTTATCATGTATGGCGTCGATAAATATAAATCGGTGCATCACAAATGGCGTATCCAAGAAAGCACGTTGCTTCTGCTGGCGCTTGCCGGTGGAAGTATTGGCGCGATGCTTGGCATGCAGTTATTTCGCCATAAAACGAAGCATCTAAAATTCAAGTATGGCGTACCATTGATTTTCCTTGCTCAAATTGTTGTCTTTGGGTACGTGTTTCTTCATACATGCAGGTCATGACTCCCTTCCCAGGATTGCTATGCTGTTTTATTCGTCGCAGCACAAGATTTTCCTGCTTTTGATGATTCATGGTGAATCCAGGCATGATTTTTTAATTTAAGTCGAATATAAAAAGAATAGTAGCATTGCGTGGAGTACAAGGATTTTTGGTGGAGTACGATTTTGGAATCGCCTATAGCTTGGCTGGATATTCTTGGAATGGAGTCTTGGCTCCATCCTCCAACTTGCGATTCGAAAAAAAGTGTGCGTAGTTGCGAGTGCAACTGTGCGATTGACAGCGCATCCTATTTCGGCGATAATCAAAGATGCGGGAGATAATTTGTCGGTCTTCCGCAATGATGACACTGCAGGGGCGTCCGTAGAAAGCGGGCGTCTTTGTAAATTATGAATACTATTAAGATAAATTCATAAATTAATTCGATCAATCAAAAAATGGGTGCTGACAGCCTCTACAAGGCCATTTGATTTGTCTGCGCGATAAGTTTATCGTGCAGACAGAAAAATCGCTCAGAAGGCCCTTTTCGTGCTCCTGTGGACGAATCGTGAAATCAGAGGATTTTTGAGCGCTTCCGTGTTACGAAAAACATGGGAAAATGCTACTGTGCAGTTTGCGGTTCGTCGGGCACGACAGTTCTTAGTATTTTGATATATCATGTTCAGGATATGCGTGGATGGACGCAGGAAAAAAATTTTATCCACATTTTACTGTGAATATTTCCAAATCTCTACAGTAAAATCGCTCGAACCATTGAACCCCATCCATTCTACTGATATACTAAGAAACGAAAATAAGCTCGCCTCAGAAAGGAGTGTTCCCCATGCCAGACAATGAATTGATCGCCGCATCGTCTTTCGAGGATGAAACAAATCTCTCCCTCTCGCTGGAACCGACGGTCATCACACCGGACTACTTCATCCAGCATTATCCAGAATTCCTGCGCCGGTATATCGCAAAAGGCAGTCCATCCCAGGACACGATGCAGAGCTATTGCATTCGGATCAACCGCTTCATGGCATGGTGCGTGGAACACAAGCGCCATCCTCTTGCGATGAGCGACTACCAGATGCACATCTATCGTGATTACCTCGTACAAAAGAGTTACGCGGCAGACACGATCCAAAGCAAGCTCACGGCCATCAAAGCCTTTTACCATACAGCTCTGAAACTAGGCCTCATCAAAGAGAATCCGTGCGCCGATATCGAAGCTCCTTACTCCAATGTCGCGAACCAGCTGATTCACGCGTACCGGCCGGACCAGATGAAAGAGGTCTGCGACATTTTCATGGAAGAAGCAGACCCCTTCCTCAAGTGGCGGAACACGGCCATCCTTTATCTGATGGGTGTGGAAGGACTGCGAAACGTCGAAGTCCACCGCGCTTGCCTCGAAGATATCGATTGGGACCAAGGCATCATCAATGTACGCGGAAAAGGTTCGAAAGGACGGATGGATCCGGTCTTCCCTTGCGTGGAGACAATGGAAGTGCTGCGAAACTACGTGGAGGCCATCGACCCGAACAAGAAAATCAAAAAGGACGGGATGCTCACCCCGTTCATCCTGTCGGATTCCAACAACAATGAATTCGGCCGGATTTCCCGCAACGGCATCCGCTACATCATGAACAAGGCGCTCGTGTCCGCCGACCTCAAGTATCCGGGTCTGTCCTGCCATGTCTTCCGGCACAGCTGCGGGACAAACCTCTACGCGGAAACCAAAGACTTGCGCCTCGTGCAAGACACGCTGCGCCATCGCGACCCGAAAGTCACCGCCCGCTATGCGCACCTCGCAGGACGGCTGGAACACCGTTCGACTTCCGTCATCGCGAAATCCATGCTGCAAAGCGACAAAAACAATCACACATGAAAAAGAGGGCTATCGCTTTTTTGCGGCGGTAGCCCTCTTCGTTTGCTTTTAATCACGGATGCCGGAACAATTGCACCCAGTAATGACCGAACATCGACCCGGATTGGAAGGCATGACCGATGCCGATCTCGGTAAAATCGGCGTCCAAAATATTTTCGCGATGACCGGGGCTCTGCATCCAGCTCGCCACAACGTCTTCCGGCGTGCGCTGGCCGGCTGCGATGTTCTCGCCTGCCGCCGTGTAGCTGGGGATGATCGTGAGGCAGTCCCTGCCGTCCGGCCGCGTATGCGAAAACGATTGCGTCAATTCTTTTGCACGTATGGCTGCTCCATCCATGAGCGCTTGTGACAATCGGAGGGGCGCAACGCCTCGTTTTGCACGCTCCTTGTTCACGAGCTCCAGCACTTCACGCGCCAATTCCTCTGGCTTACGGACACCGCCCGGATCGGATGTTTCCGGGATATCGCCACCGCGCACCAAGATCGTGCTGCCGCCACGATTTTCTTCTTGCTGGCGGGCCGTTTCCAAGTCGCTCAGGAACTGCGTCATGAGCCCTGGCTGGAGCTCGTCCGCCCGTTCCGCATCCCGCTTGCTCGCGCCCCTGTTTCCGAGCTTGAAATTCGCTGTCGCACGCCGAGCGTAGAGGTCTGCATCCTGCGGATGCAGCTGGAGGGCTACTGTATAGTCTTCCACGGCAGACGAAATCGCTTCATAAGACTGCCAACTCCCTACCTATTTTCGAAAACTTACATCTTCTTCCGCTGTGACGGGCGTTTTCTTGTATTAATCCAGCTTGGATGTGCAGTGCGGGCACCGCGTCGCCCCTTCTGGAATCTCCGTCTTGCAATACGGGCAAAGATGCGGCGCTTTCGGAGCAGGCGGTGCCGGCATGAGGCGGTTGACCTGCTTGATGAGCATGAAAATGGCAAAGGAAACAATCAGGAAATCGATGACTGCATTGAGGAACGAACCGTAAGCAATGACGGGAAGGCCAGCTGCCTTAGCCTCGGCGAGTGTCGCAACCGGCGTCCCCGACAAGTTGATGAACAGGTTCGAAAAATCGATTTTCCCGATAAGCAGGCCGAGCGGCGGCATGAGGATATCGCTGACGAACGACGAGACGATCTTCCCGAACGCCGCGCCGATGATGATGCCGACAGCCATATCGAGCACGTTGCCGCGCATGATGAACTTCTTGAATTCTTCAATCATAACGAACCCCTCCGTAAAGATGAATGTGCTGCGCGACGTGCATAGATGTCCGTCGCCGTATCGATCTTGCCACAATTTTAGCACACAGGAAGTCTTGCGACAAGGAAACGAAGGCGTTCTTTGTTTGGAGATGGCAGGAAAAACACCATGGCGCAGAGAAATATAAAAAGCGAAATATGCGGCGAATGAACGCAGTTGAGATTGCAGGCACCGGACAGGGAGGCATTTGCCATGACAGAACGCGAAAAGATGCTCAAGGGCGAGCTTTATGATGCCAATTTCGACAAGGCGCTTTTGGAGGAACGATTGGAAGCAGAACGGAATTGCTATGCATTCAACCAAGCGCAGCCGGGGAGCGCGGAGCAGACGGAGGCGCTCGAAAAACTCTTGGGCGGGACGATCCCGGAGGGCGTGACGGTGCTCGCGCCCGTCTATTTTGATTACGGCAGCGCACGCACGCAGCTCGGCACGGGGACGTTCGTGAATCACGGCGCGTATTTCATGGACGGCGGCGGCATCACGATCGGCAAGAATGTTTTCATCGGCCCATTCTGCGGCTTTTATACGGCGACGCATCCGCTGGACTTCGCACGGCGCAACCAGGGCTTGGAACGGGCGCTTCCCATCAAGGTCGGCGACAACTGCTGGTTCGGAGCGAATGTTTCCGTCATGCCGGGCGTCACAATCGGGAGCGGCTGCGTCATTGCCGCGGGAAGCGTCGTCACGAAAGATGTGCCGGAGGACAGCCTCGTGGCGGGCGTTCCGGCTGTCGTGAAGTCCAAGATCGAACAGCAGTGATTTTAACCGCATGGAGGAACGGGAACCATGAAGAAGAAACAGATTTGCGTCCTCGCGACTGGCGGGACGATCGCTTCACGGCCGACGCCAAACGGGCTCATGCCGGCGCTCTCTGGCGAGGACTTGCTCGCATCGGTGCCAGAGTTCCAGGAGACGTGCGATGTCTGCTGCGTGCAGCTCTTGCAGCTCGATTCGACGAACATCCAGCCGGAGCATTGGATCCGCATGGCGCGCGCTGTCGCGGAGCGGCGCACGCAGTACGATGCGTTCATCATCACGCACGGCACGGACACGATGGCCTACAGCGCGGCGGCGCTCTCGTTCATGCTGGAAAATATCGACCGTCCCGTCGTCTTCACGGGCTCGCAATTGCCATCCGGCGTGCCGGGGACGGATGCGGAGCAGAATCTTTTGACGGCGTTCCACGCGGCGCTCGGCGGCCGTGTGGGCGTCTACATCGCGTTCGGCGGCAAGATTCTCTTCGGTGATGATGCGCGGAAGCTCTGCTCGATGCAGCTCCCGGCATTCGGCAATATCAACCGTCCGCTGGCAGGGCGGTTCGCTGGCGGCCATCTGACGTGGCTCACAGAAGCTCCGAACATCGAAGGCGCGTTCCGCCTGCACGACCAGCTGGACACGCGTGTCGCCGTGCTGAAGATCGTGCCGGGGCTCCAGCCGAAGATGCTCGAGCTCTTCGTCGATGCGGGCTGCCGCGCCATCATCCTCGAAGGCTACGGCCTCGGCGGCATCCCGGACCAGGAGTCACCCGCGAATTTCCTGCCCGCGTTCACGTATGCGAAAGAGCACGGCTGCCGCCTCGTCTGCACGACGCAGTGCACGTATGACGGCGTTGCCATGGACTGCTACGAGATCGGCATCCGCGCGCAGCAGCTCGGCGTCGCGTCCGGCGGCTGCCTCACGACAGAAGCGCTCCTGGCGAAGCTCATGATCGAGCTTGCAGAACATGCTGCTGGCATCAAATGATCCGTTTTGACGCTCCTGGATCAAATCATCCAGATGGGGACAACAAAATTCTTGGCATCCAAGGCTGTCAATTTTTCTCGCGTGCAGATGATGGCGCCATTCCCTCTTGGAAGCGGCCCTTTGTCTAACATCTCGAATGCTTTGACGAGCTCGCTCCCAGGGTTGGAGGTTCGTTTGATTTCGATCGGACAAACTTCTCCGTTCTGCTCGATGATCATATCGACTTCGTGCTGATCCTTGTCCCGGTAATACCAGAGATTTCCCGTCCTTCCGGTATTGCAAAAGGTCTTCCGGATCTCGGAAACGACATAATTTTCCAGGATGGCACCGCTCAAAGCGCCTTTCGCCAAAATTTCCGGCGTCAGATATGCCGTCAGATATGCGACGAGGCCGGTGTCGAAGAAGTACATCTTCGCCTGCTTGACCGTCCGTTTCAAGAGATTGCTCGTGTACGGCCGCAGATAAAAAACGATGTCCGATGCTTCCAAGACGCGCAGCCAGTTCTTTGCCGTCTTGTCCGAAATGCCGACGTCATTTGCGATGCTGTGCACATTCAGCATTTGCCCGACGCGGCAGGCGGCCGCACGGATGAAGTCGTGGAACTGGAGCTTGTCCACGCGCTCCATCATCTCGCTGACATCGCGGTCGATATAGGTGGACACGTAGCTGCTGTAAAACATCTCGCGATCCGAAAATTTGCCGCTCACAAATCCAGGCATGCTCCCGCGCCAGATGCGTTCATAAATGCCGGGGAGGTCCGCAGGCGCGCCGCATGCCTCTCGTCGGCGCAAGTCCGCGAGCTCTGCAGAAAAGGCCGCAACGTCCCCGCTGCCATAGATTTCATGCTGCGACAGCGACGGCAAATGCAAGAGCGCCGTGCGCCCTGCGAGGGATTCCTGCGCGAGCGCCATCAAATGAAATGATTGTGATCCCGTCAGCCAATAAGCGCCGGGCGCTGCGCCATCATCCACGGCGATTTTCACATACGAAAACAGCTCTGGTGCGTACTGGACTTCGTCGATCAGTACGGGCGACGGATGCAAGCTCAAAAACGTCGCTGGTTCCGTCCGCGCCAAGCGGCGCTCTTCCAAATCATCCAGCGTCACATACGCGCGCTTTGGATCAAGATGCCGGAGGAGCGTCGTCTTTCCCACTTGGCGCGGCCCTGTTACCAGGAGACAAGCATATTCCTGGGATAATGAAAGGATTCTATTTTTCAAATCACGATCGATATAAGGCATGAGCTGTCAGCCTCCTAAAAAAATATTCGGCTAAAATGGAATGCAAGTCCATTTTAGCCGAATATTTGCAAAAAGGCAAATCCGTTGTTCTCTGATCCGCTCTGGCCACACATGGCCGTTCAGATATGCGGAGCGAATACGAGCGCGCCATGCGCGTCGACGCGGCTTAGGTGGCGGATGAAGAAGCGGGCGATGGAACCCGTGACGAGGGCGGAAATGAGCGTGCCTTCGCGGATGCCTTCGATCGTTCCGAGCTGCGTGAAGGAAAATAGGGCAGCCGATGCGACAAGCGTGCAGTCGAACGCTGTCTTGACCCAGCCGAATTCGAAGTGGAACACCTGCGAGATGGCTTGGACGATGGCTTCGCCGGCGAGCATCAGCACGTGCGCGATGACCTGCAAGGCCACGCCGAGCGCGACGAAGGCCGCACCGAGGAGCAGGACGGCCATTTTTGCCGCGTACCGTTCTGGAACGACGTTTTCAAACAGCGCCATCGAGACATCGATGAAGAACGCGAAGACGAGCGTCACGGGAATCTGGAACAGCTGGATGGAATCGAACCGGCGACGAAGGAGCGCGATCTGTCCGGCGAGGAACGCCATGTTGACGACGAACGTCGTCTGGCCGAGCGTGAACGGATAGGCAAGGCTCAGCACGTAAGGGAGGCTCGAAATCGGCGACGTGCCGAGGAGGCTCTTGACGACAAGCGCGATGCCGGCCGATTGCACGAGGATGCCGATGGTGAAGATGAGATAGCGTTTCCAGATGGACAAACGAAGACTTCCTTTCGCAAAAAGAATGAAACCATTCTATCATAAAAACTTTTGAAAAGACTCAATCATTCGGTTCTTCTCTCATCCGTATCACACGCCTTCGTGCACGCCTCCAAGAGCGCCTTGCAGCCCGTGACTGCATCCTCGTACGTCGCGTCGAAATTGCCCGAATACCAAGGGTCGTCCACTTCCCGTTCCTCTCCGGCAAACGACAGGAGCAGGCGGCACTTGTGTTCGGGATCGCCTTTCGTCAAACGCAACAGGTCGCGTAGATTCTCATCGTCCATCGCGACGATGAAATCGTAGGCATCATAGTCCTCGCGGCGAATGAGCCTCGCGGCGCGGCGCGTGAACGGGATGCCCATCTCACGGAGCTTGCGCTGCGTCCCAGGATGCGTATCGTTCCCGATCTCGTCCGTGCGGCACGCTTTGGAATCAATCACGAACTCGTCCTCGCGCCCTGCCCTGCGCACGAGCTCCTTCATGACGAACTCGCACATCGTCGAACGGCAGATGTTCCCGTGGCAGACAAACAAAATCCGATGCAAAATCATTTCCTCCCCGCTGCACGGCGCGCATAGATGTCCGTCGCCGTATCAATCATTTCCTTCCACGATGCGAACTGCGTCATGCGACGCACGTGCGCATCCATCTCCGCTTCCGGCAGCGCCTCGAAATCCGCTTGCGATTGGATGTCGAACTTCCCGCCTGCAAGGAATTTCTCGAACGAGCGGTATTTCGTGCATTTCCGCATGAACGCCGTATCGAACAAGTCCTTAAAATCCACCTGCCGCGGCAAGTCGCCGGGCAGCTGATACCACCCCGTGATTTTCACCATGATGTCAATCGTCGCTCTCCCCACAATCCTGTTCCGAGGCCTTGCCATAGCCCTGGCTGATGTAGTTCTCGTAATTTCTGGCTTTATTTTCATTCGCCGTTTCCGCGTTGTTCTCCTGCCTCCCCTCCGAAACAAAATCTTGCCATCCCCTCACCTGAGACGCAATTCGACAAGAGGGAGATCCGGATTGAGCGGCAACATCGAGACGTTCCGCGAGCTGTTTCAAGGGCACGGAAAACGCTTCGTGGCGTTCTGCGCAAAAGAGTGACAACAATCAGCGACAATGACAAGACGACCGCGTGCATGAGCAGTGCACGCGGTCGTCTTGCTGTGTATTAGTAGGAGAGCTTTACGAGGTGCATCCTCACACCCCTCAACGAAAGCCAAGTACAATATACCATAATTGAAAATAATTATCAATAGTTTTTAGAAAAATTTTTCATGAAAATAGCAGCACCGCAGAAGTGCTCATCCTCCTGCGGTGCTGCATCCGAACAAATTTTCGTTGCTCTCCTATCCGTTCATCTTAGCACAAATCGGGCGGTTGTGTCCATAAGAAGCGAACCATTCATTTCCCCGGGTATTTCCCTAGCGGTTCAGCAGTTCAACGATCCGATCCGCAATCACTGTCGTAAATTCATCGCGCTTGGCATCGTCAAACAGATCGAACCATGCTTTGTTGCAAGTTTTGAAATTTGGCCTTTTCTGAATGTCTTTTTTATCCCATGGCATCACAGCGCTCTCTTCTGCCAACCACCATCCACTTTCGCAAACATCCTCTTCGCGGATGTTCAATTCATTGCAAATGTCTTGATCCTCCAAATGCCTTCCGCCTTCGGGATTCTGGTTGTTTTCGTCGAGTTTCACATGGCAATAACTAACCCCAAACGTATCTTCAAGTTCGGCTCTGACCCAAATCTGAACATGATTTGCCAGTTCTTTATACAAGAAACTGACCCCGGGATAGGTCGGCCATTTATTGATGTAAGTGACGTTCAAACGCTCTTTATCACTCGAATGGTTGATGCAATCGATGATTCTTGGCTTTTTTGTCTGCTTGGTGACTTTTGATTCGATATCGTGAAGAACATTTGCAAGGAGTTCCCTTTTCATTGTCAAGAGTACAGCAGGAATTGCATCAGCGCTCTTGAAATTGTCGTAGGATTTCCGAAGCACTGAAGAAATGTCCGTTCCTTTCTTTTCCCCCATGATGCCGCATACCTCCTCCAATACCTGTTTCATCTGCAAAATGGATTCCCGCAACCTCGCCGTATCGAGGACTTCCTTCGCACATGCATCCAGCCACGGGATAATGTCATGAGCAAAGGAAAGCTGTATCACGTGAACCCCATTCACCGTCCCAAGGCTGTTATTCGATGGCTTATGCCCATCTAACGTGAGATAGTACATCATCCGTTCCTTACCAGCTGGAGCCGCTGCCAACGCGAAGTAATCCCTGCACTGATTTATCTGATCGCCAGCATAGATTTTTACCTCGATAGGAAACCGGTACGCACCGACTTTGATGAACAAATCGACGCGCCGTTTCTTTTTGGTGGAGTGCTCTCGCTCTATGATAGATGCAGCGATTTCCGCTTCAGAAAACGCCGTTTGCTTGAGTACCATCGAATAAAAAAGTTCCAAGAACTTGCTCCCTTGGCCATGGCATCCATCGGGCGACAAAAGCTCGTAAAGCAAACGACAGATTTTCACTTCGTCCGTTTCCGCACCAAGCAGTCGAATCAGGTTGAACCCATATCCTTTGTACTGCCGCAAGAACTCGCTCCGCTGCCGGATGGCCGTGATGTCAGCAAGCATTGTTGGCAAAGCAGTCTGATCCATAAATGCATTTCTCCTCTCAATATCCTTTGCAGATATGATTCGCCATCCGGCAGAGTTTTCCTGCCATGTTTTCGTCTTCGCGCCCGAAAATTCGCGCGACTTCGCGTCTGGCTCTTTCCATATCCGTGAACTTCGCGATTCGCACGAACCGTTCCGCATGGCGCTGGTCGTAGTCTTTTGTGACGGACGACAAAATGCTCTTTGCGTCCCCTGTCGCGTCCACAACCTTTGAACCAAACCTCTGCTCCATTTCCTGCTCATCGGCACCGTTCAGAAAACGACGCCAATCTTTGTCCGCCAAGCATCGCTCCGCAATCCTTGTCGTGTTCTCCACAGCCTCCGGGCAGTCTCGGAACAAGCACTTCATTTCTTCCGTGCCCTTTCCATCGTATTCCTTGGTGAAAAATGACATTCGATCTTCATCCTGCATCGTGCATCCTTGTTGCAAGCAGAGCAGCAGATCGTGGAACGGCTGGTCTTCGCGCCGCGCGTAATGCACATCATTCGTCGCTGCCAGTGGTGCGCCGCAGGTCTCGCTCAATTCCAGCAGCCGCTTCGTAATCACATCTTCTTCCAGCAAGCCGTGGTTCTGCACTTCGAGATAAAATTTCTCTTTCCCAAAAATCTCCTGATATTCTCGCACGGCTTCCCCAGCTCGCTGATCGTTGCCAGAAATTGACAATCGTGGGATTTCGCCAGTCAAGCAGCCGCCAAGAGCAATGAGCCCGGACGCGCGGATGCGCAGATCTTTTTTTGTCACCGCACCTCGCTCATTTGCCATCCCGACGAGTTCTTGCAAATGATGCCAGCCCTTGATATTGGCAACGAGCAGTACAAGATGCGTGACGGACGAGTGTCCGCCGAGTTCCGCTTCGACATTCAGTTCACAGCCAATGATAGGACGAACGCCAACGGCTTTCGCGGCTCGCAAAAAAGCAGGGACGCCGCGCAGCGTATTGTGGTCGGTGATGGCAAGTGCCGAACCGCCCTTCCTTTTCTGCTCTCGCAAGAGCTCCATCGGGCTGTTGGCAGCGTCCAGCAGGCTGTAATGTGTATGGCAATGCAGCTCCACATACTCCATAGAAAGCCCCCCTCGTGACGATAGCTTATTTCTACAAACATCGTCCAAAATCCTTTTTGCTCCCATGCTTCGAGAGATTTTTTATATCTTGATGATAGCACATGACTTCGGACAAATATGGGATATGTGATATGTTACAATGACATTCCGGAGAACAGCAGACATTCCTTGGGATGAAAGCATGGGAATTTCGACCGATGGACAATGAATAACGTGCGATTTTGCCAGTTCATAGGATTTCGCGTTGTTATCGTCGAATGTTACAGAAGAATTTTGAGATTGCGTTCCCGTACCTCACGTTTGATGCTGACAAACAGCCGGCAGCACGCAGGAAGGATGCGTATCAAGATCGATACGATGAACCTTTGGGGGTGAGTCCAATGAGAGAAGAATTTATTCTGAAGGAAACTGCGGATCGACCAAACACGTTCCGTCTAGGCTTCGTGGGCTTTGATCGTGCTGGATGCCAGTTTGTCCAGAAATGCCGTGAATCCATCGCAGAGCAGCATCGACGGCTCGTCGATTTCGATGAGTTTTTCAACCTGCGGATCTCTTCCGCATCAGCGAAAGGCTGTTCTTGCATCGTCGCAGCCGTCGGCACGGAAACAACAGCAGAACAGCTTGCCTCGTTATTTTCAGCTTCTCCGTCCTGCAACTGGAAGATCGTGATCGTCCCACAGGATGCTTGGACAGAAGCGAAGGCCGCGACATGGCATCAAATGGCAGATACCGTGCTCGTCATCGGCCAGATACCTACGGGAGCCGCAGATTTTTGCACGCTGCTCTCCACAGCTTTCCTGCCCGGCTTGATTGGCCTCGATTATGAGGATTTTCGCACGACCCTTTCCGATGCGACCGCAACCGGCTATCTTCTGCATGGTGATGCAAACGGTATCGCTGCGGCCACGCAAGCACTCATAAAGCAGCCAGGAGCGACGAGATTGGCACAGACGAAACGAGCCGTGTTCGCGGCGCGCGTCGAATTACATACAGCCATGTGCGATCTTGCCGATGCCATGGAGATTCTATCGGATCAGCTTCCAGATACCGCCAACTGGATTTTCGGCGCCGTCCGATGGAAAGGCATGGAGAATCAAGCCTCGATCCGCTGCATCATCATGCTCTGAAATGGAGGGCTCTGTCGATGCGTCACATGGGCGCATCCACCAAAAAATCGTGAATCTTATTCCTCATCAAACAAAAATCGTTCCGTCAATCGCAGAAATTCATCGACCTCATGCGAAAATGTATGGCCGACGTCAGGGAGCGTGACCCGCTTGATATTTTCTCTCCGCAGGAGGTCGATCAGCGCGGCGTATGGATAGGACGGATCGCGCTCCCCGAAGAGCATCGTCACCTCCTGCTCCGCTGGCATTTTCATCAGCCCGGTTCTCGATTTATGCCAGTTGATCATGACCGGTAGATTCAAAAGCAGCCACTTCTGGACGAACGGGTAGCGATAGCCATACATCGCGCCGTACTGGCCGCCTTTGGACACGCCGAAATAAAAAACGGGCATCTCTTCCTTTCGCGAGGATATGTAGTCCGCAGCCACAGACATGGTGATGGACATATTTTCCTCGGGCGCAAGTTCCAAAGGGTTGTCGCTGACGATCACTGAAACGTTATGGCGCTCCGCGATGCGAGCAGCGAGCGTGAGATACTTGTTCTCGTGCCCGTAAATCGTTCCACCGCTTCCGGTTTTCACGACCAGCAAACCATTCGTTCCTTCCGTCAACCCGAACTCGACGCCATGAAACGACAGAAAGGCGTCATACTCCATCGAATCCCTCCCGGCATTGCATCTTCCAAAATTTTCCGCTCCCATGCTTCGGGAGTTTTTTCATATCTTGATGATAGCACAAGACTGCGGACAAAAATGGGAGGGGTGATATGTTACGATACAAAATACAAACGAAAGAAGGGATTGGTTTTTGTCAGGTGAAAGGATTCTGACGACCACCGTCGAATGATACAGAAGAATTGCGACACAAGGCAGGGAATGCTATGGCAGACACAAAGGCAAAATTCTACCACATCCTCGAAATCCTCTGGGACACGGACGAGGAACACCCGAAGACGGCCGCGCAGATTGGCGAGCTGCTGGATGCGCGGTATGGCATCGCGGCAGAACGGAAGTCCATCTGCCGCGACATCAACATCCTGCGAGACGAGTGCGGCTTCGACATCAACCTTTCGGCCGACAACAAGGCGGGCTTTTATCTCGCCAACCGTCCGTTCGAGGACTGGGAGCTGAAGTTTTTGATGGATGCCGTGCTGTCATCCCGCGCGCTCTCGGAAACGGATGCGCGCGAGCTGGTGAACAAACTGAAACGTCAAGGCAGCCAGGCCAGCCGCGAACTGCTCGCCGCCATCACGCCGCTGCCGCCGAAACCGGCGGCGGACAAGCGCTTGGTGAAATACGGCATCGACACCGTACTCAAAGCCATCCGCGCGGATCGGCAGATTTCGTTCACGTACCTCACGTTTGACGCTGACAAACAACCGACGCCGCGCAGGAAAGAGGCGTACCAAGTCAGCCCATACGCGCTCGTCCGCAAAGGCGATTTCTACTATCTCATCTGCAACTACAGCAAATACGACAATCTGAGCTTCTATCGCCTCGACCGCATGGGGCGGATTGCGCTGCTGCCGGACAAGCGGAAGCCGCTGCGCGCGTTCGTCGGTACGCATGAACGCGCCGGTTTGAGCGATTTCGTCCACCGTGCGCTCTATAGCTTCACCGGCGATCCCGTCGAGCTCCGGCTGGCGATTCCGACATACGAAGTCAGCGACCTCATCGACGCGTTCGGCAACGAAGTCACCATTCACAAAACCGACGAGGACGCTTGCGAGGCGCGCATGACCGTTCAGGATGGGCCGGGGCTTTATTTTTGGCTCTTGCAGCGCGCGGACAACGTGAAAGTGCTGTCGCCGGCCTCCGTCCGCGATCATCTCGTCGCGCTGCTGAAAACGATGCTGGCGCAGTACGAAGCGCCGACAGATGCACCATCGAAAAGCAAGGAGGCCGATCATGGATGACATCATCTTTCAGCGGGCAGCACAAGGCGTGACCTCGCCGCAGACGGGGCTCATATCCAGCAAACCACTTCCCGAACATGATGAACTATTATACGCTGACAGCCTTTTACGAACGTGCGTTACGAGCGATCAATAAAAAGTGACGAAGCCAAACGAGCCGGGGGCAGCATCCATTGGGTGCTGCCCCCGGCCTGTTTGTCGTGCGGATGCGTCACATGGGCGCATCCACCACCATCACGGCCATGTCGTTAGACCTTCCGTTCGAGGTTCCGAAGCACTTCTGCTGTGACGTTGCCGCGCAACCCGCGCTTGAAAAGCCTGGCATGGTGCATAATATCCTTGACGTTTTCGATATACCCACGCTCCGCCTGCAGCATCTCGGGCGGCAGGATATCGTCCTGCATGAGCTCTGACAGGACGGCGCATTCCGTTTCCAGTTCCTTCAAATTCTTCTGCTGGGTAAGGAGCAGCCCGATATTTCCCTTTTCCACCTTGCTCATGACCGTATCGATCTTGTCGTGCAGCGTGTTGATCTTTACCATGTGCTCCTTCAACAGCAGGAGCTGCCGCCGCTTTTTCTGCAGAGCAGGCAAATTCTCTGCTCCGTGCTCGCCGTGCGCATGACAATCGCATTCGTGTTCCACGATCTTGTATATCCCCCTTTTTCAGCTGCGGAATCTCTCATCCGCCGGGCGCACGAGATTCCCATGCTGTTTCTTCAGCCATTCAAATGCCTGGATGACATCAGCGGGGATATCCACGTGCGCAATATAACCTTTCCCGTTCGGGCCGTACCCCTCCGCGTCATCGCGCAGGCGCGGAATTTCTCCCATGAGCAACGTCAGATAGCGCTCCGTATCCCACATGCCCCAAACGCTCCGCGTATAACGCAAACCATCCCCATCCGCGACCACCTCTTGCCCGTAGGCCGCATAGTTGATGATGGTCGTCCCCTGCGGGAAAAATTTTCGTGCTCCCGCATCCATCCGCAGCTGCATTGTCGCATCTTGGCAAAGAATAACGGAAGTATGCGGAAATGCTCGTTTCTGCAAGAGTTCCAGCAAGTACGTGATATTGTTACCGCAATTTGTCGAACGGCATTCGAGCGCGTCCGGCACAAGACCGTGATACTGCTTCAGATAAGACGCGAAGATTTCCGCCTCCGTACGTCCTGCCGTTTCGATCTCGGGGCAAGCCTCCTGCATCGACGTTCGGAGCGTCTCCGTCGTATGCCCCGCCCCGCCGACGATGACATACCGCTTGGCAACACCAGCGCGCATGGCGTCCGCCAGCACCTTTCCGCCTTCCAGCACACTCCCACCGAAAAGAGCCATCACATCCGCTTGAGGAAATCCATATCGTGACATGAGGCATTCACGCGTCAGTTTCGGAACATCCCTGCGCCCAAGAAACCGTGCAAGCGTATTGACTTGCTTCGCCATTTTTTCCATCGCTATCACACGCCGTTTCAGAGATGAAGTCCCGCATCCTTCGGATCCAGCGTCACCGTGCCATCTTCAAGTACGAAACACGGGATCCCGATGCTGCCGTTCTTCTTGGCTTCGTCAAACGCCGGATTCGTGTCGCGGAGCTGCAGAAACTCCTTCATCACATGGACGTCGCTTCCGATGTCGTTCGGCTGGTACTTTTCCAAATGCTGCATCACCTGCGGAGCGATGACCTGGCAATCCGGGCAGCTCGGCATTCCGTAAATCTTGATCATACGAATCCCCCCATATCTTTTGCTTGCTTCATTCAAGTATATCGAATGAACGCTCCAAAATCAACAAAGAAGCCCCTTCCTGGCATCGATAAAAAGCATCACGGCACTTGAAAAAGCCTTCGCTCGCGCTTATCATAATCGATAGAGAAAAACATTGTCCAAATTCGAAACCACACACAGAAAGCTTCCTGTATACTATGAATTGAGCGCAGGGAGTTGACGAAAAAACGCACCTCGTGTAAATTCAAATCTTACTGACCTGGCAGTTGGTAAAATTTTGAATCAAACGAGGTACGCACCATGAATG
>Ga0256404_1003116_pt1 | contig 34790 bp, 31 predicted proteins | sample RumenRJG_01DNA_FD_185990 | JGI IMG/M metagenome (GOLD analysis project Ga0256404, IMG submission 185990) | Bovine rumen microbial communities from Lethbridge, Alberta, Canada - RJG_01 | ecosystem: Host-associated > Mammals > Digestive system > Stomach > Rumen | place: Canada: Alberta | collected... | reverse complement strand
ACAAGCAGGAAAGTGTTCTCCCTGTAGAAACTCTTGTAAAACTTCGCGACCGCTTGGCAAAGATGAGCATTGACGAACGAATGAACGTCTTCAACATGAAACCCGATCGGGCAGACGTTATTGTTCCTGCTGCTGAAATTTTCATTATGATAGCTCAAGGTGTGAATGCTAAAAAAATCAGGGTTCCAAATGTGGGACTTGCTGATGGCTTGATTAATGATATGGCACAGCAAATCGTGAGTAAGTATCAGTAGTGTTCGATTTAATATCTCTATCGTTTTTTATTTGCGGCAACTTGGAGTTCCAAGTTGCCGCAAATTATTTTAGGAAGATCATTACGAACTTTTTGTCACGGCGTTTAGTAATATTTTGGCTTAATATTGAAATATTCAATAAAATAGTAAAAAACAGAACATAAAAAGATCTATTATCGAATTATTTCATTAATTTTGCTGTAGATAAACCAACTAAACACCTTGAATATGTTTACAGATCAAGACAAACGACAAATTGAAAAACGAGGGATGACGCTGGAACAAGTTGAAAAGCAAATGCAGCAATTTGTTGATGGATTCCCTTATTTGAAACTGGAATCAGCAGCTTCCACAAAAAATGGCATCTTAGTGGCTACTGATAAAGATGTGAAAGAGTTCGTAGAACTTTGGGAAAACTACAAGAAAGATGGTGAGCATGTTGTGACAAAGTTTGTGCCGGCTTCAGGCGCAGCAAGTCGTATGTTTAAAAACATGTTCGCTTTCCTCACAGCTGACTATGACGAGCCAACAACAGATTTTGAAAAAGAATTTTTCAATAATGTAGAAAAATTCGGATTTTACAAAGCTCTTGATGCGCAGTGCATGAAGAATGAGAAAAAATCAGTCAAGGAATTGGTGGCTGAGGGAAATTACAAAGCAGTTGTAGCCAATTTGCTGGAAAAGAAAGGTCTCAATTATGGACAATTGCCAAAAGGCCTGCTGCTATTTCACAAGTATGAAGACGGAGTACGTACACCGATGGAAGAACATCTTGTAGAGGCTGCTTTATACGCATCTTCCAACGGTGAGGCAAATGTTCATTTTACTGTCTCTCATGATCATGTGGCTCTTTTTGAGGAAATGGTGAATGAAAAGAAGGATGCATATGAGAAGAAATTCGGTGTGAAATACAACATTTCTTTCTCGGAGCAGAAACCCAGTACAGACACAATAGCTGTAAATCTTGACAATACACCATTCCGTAATGAAGATGGTACTTTGTTGTTCCGTCCAGGCGGACATGGTGCCCTCATCGAGAACTTGAATGATTTGGACTCAGATGTGGTGTTTATCAAGAATATAGACAATGTGGTTCCTGACAGACTGAAGGGCGACACGGTAACTTATAAGAATGTCTTGGCTGGTATTCTTGTGAAAGCTCAGCAACAGGCTTTTGCCTATCTTGAACGGCTTGACAAGGGTAACTGCAATCCTGATGAATTGAAGGAAATGCTTCGTTTCGTCCGTGAAACACTGTGTGTGACCCATGATGGTATGGAAGACAAGAATGCCGATGAATTGGCAGCATATCTTCGCAAAAAGCTCAACCGACCGATGCGTGTCTGCGGCGTTGTGAAGAATGTTGGCGAGCCAGGCGGAGGACCGTTCTTGGCCTACAATGCGGATGGAACAGTGAGTTTGCAGATCCTTGAAAGCAGCCAAATTGATAAGTCAAAGAAGGATTATGTTGAAATGTTTACACAGGGTACGCATTTCAATCCGGTAGATCTTTGCTGTGCAACTAAGGATTATAAGGGCAACAAATTCAATTTGCTCAATTACGTAGACCATGCTACGGGATTCATTTCTTCGAAGAGCAAGAATGGTCGTGAGCTCAAAGCATTGGAACTCCCTGGATTGTGGAATGGCGCAATGAGCGATTGGTCAACGATCTTTGTTGAGGTTCCATTGTCGACATTCAATCCCGTCAAGACCGTTAATGATTTGCTCAGAGATCAACATCAATAAATCAATTTGCAAATAGAATAATTTCAATAATTCGAATCATGAATAAAGTCTGGAGAGATCTAAAAAGCATAGTTTCCTCTCCAGACTTTTTAAGTCGATTATCACCGTTATGGTAAATAGGCTAAGGCGATTCTTACCTTATTAACTTGAATAATAATCTTTCTTACGTATATTATGGACCATTTACCCAAAGAGATCCCAATGCTTGTTTCGGCAATTAATTTTCTCTTGAGAGACGAAATCTTTGATTCGCTGGATCAAATTTGCTTTGCTTTTGATGAAGATAAAGACAATTTATTACTCCGCTTGGAAAAAGCCGGATACAAATATGATTCAAAGCAAAAACGGTTATGGTGAAGGTTGCGGCAACTACTTTGAGAGTTGCAGCGATCTAATGTTGAATTAGCCCAATTATATGGCAAAACGTGCTTTAAATTATGGAGAAACTTGCTGTATTTTATCGGAAAACTTGTCGCAATTTATGGTAAAACCTACAGTGTTTTATGGTAAAAACTTGCTTCAATTTATGCTGAAGTTTTCAGCAGATTAAGCTGAAGTCTGCATATTTTATCTGTACTTGTGTTTATGTCTGGCGCGCTGCGGTAATCCGGAGTTGGCAAAACTTCCAGGTGCAGCAAAGCCGCAATATTGTGCATACCTGTTTTGTATTCGCTGAACGTAATCCACGGTTTCAGCACCTCTCATATAACCATGACTCACAATTGGGTCTTGGTAATAAGTTGGGTCGCTAAGTTTTAGTACATATTGACTCACTTCATTCCAGTTATTAGGGTTGCCGCCATATTTTTTTGTCAGCTTCATTGCATCTCTTATGTGAAAGCTGCCACCATTATAGCTGGCTAAAATAAAATTATTGCGCTGAGACTCAGGAATATCGCTGAAATGCCTACGTAGCAATCCAAGTAGTTTAGCTCCTGCTGCGATATTCTCCTGAGGGCTATAAATGGATTCCTCGGGTAAACCTAACTGATTGGCGGTTCCGGGCATAATCTGCATCAGCCCTCTGGCCCCAGCCCAAGAATGCGCTTGCGGGTCAAAACATGATTCTTGATAGCATAAAGCAGCAATCATTCGCCAATCCATACGGGCAAGCGATGCATATTGTTGAAAAAGATTGTCGAATCTGGAGATAATTCCTTCACCCCTATTCAGCATTGGCGAGTAGACGTGTCTTACAACGCTCTGTGTAGACAGCATGAAATTTTCCTCCTTTTGGACTTGTGCTATCATTGAAGGCTTGAACCAGTCGTCAAGAGCTTTGGCGAGTGTAGAATTCTTCTTGTTAACGGCCCATTTAGTTTTCGCAGAATCCGTTCCAACGCCACAATAAGATAAATGCTTATCAGTTGTAGGAAGTTGAAAGGCAGCGACATCCGCCTCTCCCCTTTCAACTTTCTTTATCATCTCCGTCGTGTCGCGGCAAACGTCCACCCGCAAGCTGACGCCCAATGTCTCGGCAAATTTTTGGCAGAGCAAATATTGTAGTCCCATGCCATAGTTGTGATAATCGTAGTAGGTATCGGGTCCTGAAAGCGTGACCATTATTAATTCTCCGTTGGAGACAATATCATCAAGCGAAAAAGCTGAAGCTTTAGTACTTTCGCCTCCTTCAGATGTAATCGTAGTCCCCCATGGTGTTGTTGTCTGTGATTGTTTGTTCTCTCCGCAGGAATAAAACATGCCAAGTAGCATTATGAAGAGAACTAACAATATCTTATTATTTAATACCATTTTGCCGAAATTTTGCACTTAAGGATTTTTTATATATACAAAAGTACAGGAATTCTTGGACAACTAATTAAAAATCCGTACTTTTGCGATGAAATTTAAATATATTTTTAAAATGTTACGAATTGCAGTTCAATCAAAAGGGCGTCTTTATGACGACACCATGAGACTTCTCTCAGAGTCTGGTATAAAGGTAAGTCCTTTTAAGCGCACTTTGCTTGTAAAAGCCTCCAAATTTCCCTTGGAAGTTCTCTTTTTGCGTGATGACGACATTCCCCAAAGTGTAGCAACGGGAGTTGCAGACATTGGTATCGTAGGCGAGAATGAATATGCCGAGCGCCACGAAAATGTTCAAGTCATTGATCATCTTGGATTCAGCAAGTGCAGATTGAGTCTTGCAATCCCGAAAGAAATCACTTATCCAGGTTTAGAGTGGTTTAATGGACATAAGATTGCCACGAGTTACCCGTACATATTGAAAAAATTCCTTGATGAGAATGGAATCGTTGCAGACATTCATGTGATAACAGGAAGTGTGGAAATCAGTCCGGGTATCGGTTTGGCTGATGCAATTTTTGATATAGTCAGCTCTGGGTCAACGCTTATCAGTAATAATCTGAAAGAGGTTGAAGTTGTCATGGAGAGCGAGGCTCTGTTGATTGGCAACTGGAGATTGAGTGATGAAAAACGTAAGATCCTAGATGAGTTGCTTTTTAGATTTCACGCTGTTCGTTCGGCTGAAGACAAGAAGTACGTGATGATGAATGCTCCCAAGGACCGTCTGGATGACATTGTTGCCGTTCTTCCCGGCATGAAGAGCCCTACAATAATTCCGTTGGCAGATTCCGACTGGTGTTCGATTCATACGGTTTTGGACGAAGACCGTTTTTGGGAAATCATTGGCAGACTGAAAGATTTAGGAGCTCAGGGAATCCTTGTAGCGCCGATCGAGAAAATGATTTTGTAAGTTTATTTTTAAGGTAGAGCATGAAAGTATTCAGATATCCCCAAGAAGCAGAATGGGAAGAAATTGCGCGTCGTCCTCAGCTTGATGCTTCGAAGCTGTCAGAGACAGTGAATAAGGTGTTGACTGATATCAGAGAAAATGGCGACGAAGCCGTCAGAAAATACGAAAGCCAGTTCGACCATGTTTCACTTTCTGAGTTGGCTGTGTCGGAAGAGGAATTCGAAGAGGCTTCTCATCTTGTCAGCCAACAGTTGTTAGATAGTCTTCAGCTGGCCTATCACAATATCAAGGCTTTTCATGAGTCACAAAAGTTCAGCGGTCAACCAGTAGAAACAACTCCGGGTGTGGTGTGCTGGCAGAAGAGCGTAGCCATTGAGAAAGTAGGACTTTATATACCAGGAGGCACTGCTCCCCTATTCTCAACTGTGCTTATGCTGGCAACTCCCGCAAAAATTGCCGGCTGTAAGCAAATCATACTTTGCACTCCGCCTACCAAAGAAGGAAAAGTAAATCCTGCCATCCTAATGGCAGCTAAGATAGCTGGCGTAACACATATCTTCAAAATTGGAGGTGTACAAGCCATAGGTGCAATGGCTTATGGCACACAATCAGTTCCAAAAGTATATAAGATCTTTGGTCCCGGTAATCAATATGTCATGGCAGCCAAACAGCAAGTCAGCCTGCATGATGTGGCGATTGACATGCCTGCTGGACCTTCGGAAGTTTGTGTTGTAGCCGACGAATTCTGCAATCCTGCCTTTGTTGCAGCCGATTTGCTGTCGCAGGCCGAACACGGCTTCGACTCTCAGGTGGTTCTTCTCACGTCAAGCGAGGACGTTCTGAAGGCCGTGAAGGAAGAAATACAGAAGCAACTGCCACAATTGCCTCGCGTAGAAATTGCAAGTAAGTCGTTAGAAAACAGTAAATTAGTATTGCTGCATTCTATGGATGAAGCCATAAGCCTTAGTAATATCTATGCTCCAGAGCACCTCATATTGGCTACCAAAGACTATGAGCGATTGGCCGAAAAGGTAGTAAACGCCGGTAGCGTCTTCCTTGGCAATCTGTCGTGCGAGAGTGCTGGCGATTATGCAAGTGGAACTAATCACACTCTACCAACCCATGGGTATGCTTTGGCTTACAACGGAGTGAACCTTGACAGCTACTGCCGGAAGATAACTTTCCAGCACATCACTGAGACTGGTATCAAGAACATCGGACCTGCAGTTGTGTGCATGGCTGAAAACGAGCAGTTGGAAGGACATGCAAATGCAATGAGACTGAGGTTAGAAAAATTAAACTATTGATTATGAAGGATCTTCAGCTGCTTGTTAGAGATAATATCTGGCGCCTGACCCCCTACTCTAGCGCCCGCAGTGAGTTTTCGGACGGCAATGCAAAAGTTTTTCTAGATGCTAATGAGAGCCCATACAATAGCCCTTACAACCGTTATCCCGACCCACTGCAGAAGAAGGTGAAATCCGTCCTTGCCAAGATAAAGGATGTTCCTGAAGAGAACTTGTTCCTTGGCAATGGCAGCGACGAGGCCATCGATATGGTATACCGCGTATTCTGTCGGCCAGGGGTTGATAATGTTGTAGCCATCGATCCCACCTATGGAATGTATCAGGTATGTGCAGATATCAACGATGTAGCTTACCGACCAGTATCACTTGATGAAAACTTTCAGATTAAGGCAGAACAACTTCTCGCTGCAACAGACGAGAATACCAAAGTAATCTGGATATGCTCTCCAAACAATCCTTCTGGCAACAACATCAACCGCGATGAGGTCACCAGGGTGATTCAGGCTTTTGAAGGTATTGTTGTCGTAGACGAAGCCTACAGCGATTTCTCAACTCAAAAGACATTTCGCTCTGAGCTACTAGACCATCCCAATCTCATCGTTCTCAATACAATGAGTAAGGCTTGGGGATGTGCGTCTATCCGCTTAGGCATAGCTATGGCGAGTAAAGAGATTATCGACATATTTAATAAGGTGAAATATCCTTATAATGTCAATCTGCTCACTCAACGCAAAGCCTTGGAAATGCTGGAGAACCCCTACAAGGTCTTCGATTGGGTGAAGATGATTGTACAGTCGAGAGAAATCATGATGGAATCGTTCAAGGAGCTGCCTATTTGCGTAAAGGTCTATCCGACTGATGCCAATTTCTTCTTGGCTAAGATGACCGATGCCCAAGCCATCTATGACTATCTTGTAAAGAACGGCTTCATCGTTAGAAACCGCACTCGCGTTCATTTGTGTAAGGATTGCTTAAGAATCACTGTTGGAACGAGAAGTGAAAACCAAGCTTTAATGGCTGTGCTTAGAAAATACAAACTATAATATTATAATAATAGAAATAGAATTATGTGTGGAATTGTTGGATATATTGGTAAGAGAGATGCCTATCCTATTCTGATCAAAGGCTTACACCGTCTTGAGTACAGAGGTTACGACTCCGCAGGAGTTGCACTGATCGACGGTGATGAGATGAACGTTTATAAAGCCACCGGCAAGGTAGCAGACTTGGAGCGAGTTGCCAAGGATAAGGACTGTGCGGGAAACATCGGCATTGCTCATACCCGCTGGGCCACCCATGGTGAGCCTTCCGTTCAGAATGCTCATCCTCATGTTTCTGAATCGGGAAATTTGGCCCTTGTTCATAATGGAATCATCGAGAATTTCGATGTACTTCGTTCCCAACTCAAGAAGAAGGGATTTCATTTTAAGAGTGAGACAGATACAGAGGTCCTAGTTCAACTCATTGAATACGTTCAGAACAAGCGCGCTTGCAGCCTTTCGGAAGCTGTCGTTTATGCTCTTCGTAAGTGTATCGGCGCTTATGCTATAGCTGTTATCGACAAGCGTCATCCCAATCAGATCGTTGCTGCCCGCAAAGGCTCTCCTATGGTTATTGGTATCGGCAAAGACAATGAAGAATTCTTCATCGCTTCGGATGCCACTCCAATTGCCGAGTATACCAAGCAGGTGGTCTATATTGATGATGAGCAAGTTGCAGTTTGCGAGCCAGGAAAGCCTGTGGAGATCATGGATCTTTCACAGGAGCATGTCGACGCCAACGTGAAAGAGATAGACATGGACATGAGCATGCTGGACAAGGGCGAATTCCCTCACTTCATGCTTAAGGAGATCTTCGAACAGCCTCAGTGTCTTCGCGATTGCATGCGTGGCCGTCTGATGCCCTACAACAACAGCGTCATTCTCAGTGCAGTAGTCAATCATCGCAAGCGCCTGTTGCGCGCCCGTCGCTTCATCATTGTTGCTTGTGGTACTAGTTGGCATGCTGGCTTGATAGGCAAACAGCTTATCGAGCATTTCTGCCGAATTCCTTGTGAAGTGGATTATGCCTCAGAGTTCCGCTATCGTGATCCGGTCATCTATCCTGATGATGTCGTCATTGCCATTTCTCAAAGCGGTGAGACAGCTGACACCATGGCCGCACTGGAACTGGCAAAGGAGAATGGCGCTTTCACTATGGGTATTGTCAACGCTGTCGGTTCGAGTATTGCCCGCATGACTGACGCTGGCATCTACATTCATGTCGGGCCGGAGATTGGTGTTGCTTCTACGAAGGCCTTTACAGGACAGCTTACCTGCCTGTATCTGTTCACCCTAGCTTTAGGAAGAGCCATGGGATCAATGTCTATCGATGACTTTACAGATCTTGCGAAGGAATTGGAATGTATTCCAGCTAAGATTCAAGAAGTCTTGAAACAGGCAGACAAGATAAAGGAATTGAGTAATACCTTCACCTTTGCTCATAATTTCTTGTATCTGGGCCGTGGATGGAACTATCCCGTAGCCTTGGAAGGTGCTTTGAAGTTGAAAGAAATCTCATATATTCATGCGGAAGGCTATCCCGCTGCAGAGATGAAGCATGGACCTATTGCTTTGATCGATGCAGAGATGCCTTGTCTTTTTATCGCTACCAAGCACGATGATTATGGCAAGATTATCAGCAACATGCAGGAAGTGAAGGCAAGAGGTGGTAAAATCATCGCCATCAGCACGAAAGGTGACGAGGAGATCACGAAGATCGCTGACCGCGCAATCGAGATACCCAACACACTTCCTGCCCTTGAGCCGCTGCTCACTGTCATCCCCCTACAGCTCCTTGCCTATTATGTAGCTGTAAATAAGGGATTGAATGTGGATATGCCACGAAACTTGGCCAAGAGTGTAACTGTGGAATGATAAAGCTTCAAAAGCAAACTTTGCGGTGAGAGGCTAACGAAAATTAAGAGTTGAAAAATAAGATTAAGACAAAATCTTCGTTAATGAGTAAAAAATAAAGTTCAACTTATTATTTGTAACAATATGAAAAAGATCTTTTTCATGGCCTTAGCAGCTGCAGCCATCACATTAGGCAGCTGCAATGGCGGTAACAAACCCGCTCAGACGAGTCAAGATTCTACAGCGACAACTACCGACTCTGCAGCCACAGACACTACGGCAGCCGCAGCTCAGATGAAACCTGAAACGAAGACGACCGTCGACAATTTGACGGCACAGCTTTCTTCCAGTCTTAAAGGTAAGGACACAAAGGCTGTCATCAGCTCTCTGGCCAATCTTGAGACCATCTACAAGAATCTTGTAGACCAGGGCAACGTACAGGAAGCCACAAAATATGCTTCTGCCATTCAGCAGTTCCTGCAGCAGCACTCTGTGGAGTTGAAAACTTATACTTCAGGCAATGCTTCTATCGCCCAGTTGGTGAACAGCATCGCCAATCTCCCTACTGAGGCTACAACCACAGCTGAGGAGGCCAAGAAAGCAGTTTCTTCAGACGTTGTCAACCTTGCTTCAAAGGCAATTGCCACTGGTTCTACTACAGTTGCAACAGCAGAAGAAGCTGCCAATCTTATCAAGAACGCTCCTGCTGCCGTGAAGAGCGCTGCCACAGCTACCGCTACAGCAGCGGCTACCAATGCTGAGAATGCGGCTGTTTCAAAGGCCAATGAGGCTGTAGAGAAAACACAGAAGAAGGTGAACGACAAAGTGAACGAGGCTTCACAGAAGGCAACTGATAAAGTAAACAAGGCTGCTTCCAAAGCTCTCAACAAGGTTTTCGGAAATTAATCTGAACACTCAATAAAGGAAAAAAATACCGCTGCGCACATTTGGCGTAGCGGTATTTTTTTGATTTGGTATCAAACAATTATCTGATTCTATCAGCTGCCTTCACTAATTTCTCATCTGCTATGATTCCCTTACGTGCAAGGAAATAGAGTAAAATCTCTATCATCGGCAAGCAAGCAGCAATGTCAGGCTTGAAATTGAATTCCATTCCTGCGGGCTGAGCAGTCACAGCATAGATCACATACCAGCAGACAAGCAGGAAAATGCAGATGAGGCATAGTCTGGCTTGAAGCATGCGGTTGTGAAACTTGAAAATCGCAAGGACTGCCAACGGAAGCGTCAGCAACTGACAAACAAACAAGCCTGCTACTTTATATCCTGTCTGACCACCTTCCTGAAAATAGAAAAGGTTGTAAACCTCAACATTGGACCCCATTCCAGCAGGTATCCATCTGGCTACCGGAAGACAGAGGCAGATGATTCCACAGATTATGGCGATGGCCATAAAGAGTGTTTGTTTACGCTGCCACATCAGTTGTTTTCCTCTACAACGTTCTCATTGTCTTTCGAAGGATCACGCCAGTATACTTTTCCTTCGATGAATTCCTGTGTAGCCAACAGTGAAGGCTTGGGCAGCTTCTCGTAATAGCGGCTGATTTCGATCTGTTCACGATTTTCGAAAACCTCCTCAAGCGTGTCATTATAAGAGGCGAACTCGGCGAGCTTCTTGTTCAAATCCTGTTTTATTTCCACAGCGATCTGGTTAGCTCGTTTGGCAATAATGGCCACACTCTCATAAATGTTGCCGGTATCTTTCCACAACTCAATCGTATTACGTGTGATTGTGTTTACCGGAGCTTTTGACTTTTTGTAATCCATTGTATTACTTTATATCCTTAAATGAAATTGTTTTTTATGAATTTAAGCCGTAGATATATTTCCCTAATTGTGGGGCGGCTGGAGAATGTCGATGTCTCTCCCCTATCTAAGTTTAATCTTTTGTCACTTCCTTACATTTTTCAATGTATTTTTCAGCCAGAGGGCGCTCCTTCGAATCGGGGAATTCATTGATGAATCCATAACATTCGTCCTCTGCATCTTGGAAACGCTCGAGCTTCTTAGCCTCTACACTCTGACGTGCCAACTCGTATTTGCTCTTCATAATCAGCACCGAGAAGTCTTCTCTCTTCGACATGAAGGGATAATCCTTCAAGGCATTCTCTGATGTCACGATGCAAGCCTCATAGTTGTTGCCTCCACTCGTGCAATTGCCAAAGTAGGTTCCCAAATTATAGTAGAGTTGGGCCGAATGTAGTTCCTTCATCACCAACTTGTCTTGCAGGTCGAAGAGTCGCTGTTGAGCCACTCCTTTCAGTTTTGCATCTGGAAATACGTCCAAAAACTCCTGGAAAGCCGAGATGGCGCTGATGGTGCTACTTTGGTCGAGTCGGGGCTCCGGAGTGTCCATATACAAACTCTGACCAACATAGAACTTGGCCAGTTCTGCATATTGTCCTTTAGGGTAGGACTGATAGTACTTTTTGAAATACTCAGCAGCCTTCTGATAGTCTTTATAGCAATATTCCGACATAGCCAACATGTAAAGACATTCTTGGCCGTTGTCGGTACCTTTCTCTTGGGTAACTATCGTTTCAAGAAGAGTAATGGCATGCTGGTATTTGCCTTCAATGAAGGCTTGCTTTGCATACTCGTATTTATAATGATAATCATCTGATTTGTAAACCTGATTGTATTCGTTGATGCAACTTGAAAACAACAAAACAGATGAGCATATTGTTAATAAAAGGACTTTTCTCATACTCTCACATTTGGTTTGCAAAAATACATATATTTTTTTATACAACAAAGCAACCAACTCATTTTTAGAGTTTTTTGTTAATAATTAATGGGATTCTCCATTATTATCAGCAATTTAAGACACATGCAAAGTAGAAACAATATAGCTCTCTTGGCTTATCACCAAGAGAGCTAATTTATCTGTTTTTTGCCCAAACTTCCAAAGTTTAAACCCTTTGGCAGCATGGTTGGATTGTCTAGCTAAAGAGCTGCCTTCAGAATTTCAAGGATGTCCTTCTCGCTCAATGGATAGAAATTGTCGGGATTGTCAAGTCCTTCGTTGACGGCTACGTGATGGGCCATCTCGGCAAGTCGGGATTCGTCGATACCTACCTCTCTCAATGTCATGGGCATTCCTAAACTCTTGAAGAAGTCGCTCATACCCTGAATTGCTTTCTCAGCTATCTCCTTGTCGGGCAAGCCGGAAGATATACCCATGACATTCACTCCGTACTTCACAAAGCGTGGCATAGTTCTCTCGCAGAGCACATGACGCATCCAGTGAGGCATGATGATGGCCAGGCCCTGTCCGTGTGTGATGTCGTAGTAGGCCGACAAGGCATGCTCAATTCCGTGCATAGGCCATCCCGTCTGTCCCATACCAAGCGAGAGAATACCGTTACAGCCGAAGGTGCAGGCAAACATAATCTCGGCACGGGCTTCATAATCGTCGGGCGTCTTAAGGGCTACCGGTGTCCACTTCATCAGCGTGCGGATGAGGCTCTCACAGAAGCCGTCGATAACATCGTTGCCTGGCAATGCAAAGTACTGTTCGCAGACATGATTGATAGCATCGGCCGTACCGGCAGCAGTGTGTTTGGCATTAACCGTAAAAGTATAAGTAGGATCAAGGAATGAGGCCACGGGATAGAGATGTGGATCAATGTAGCCAACTTTGTCGTTGGTTTCAGTGCGTGAAATGACACCGCCACAGTCGTACTCACTTCCCGTGGCAGCCAGTGTCATGATGTCCACAATAGGCAGGGCAGCCTTGGTGGGTACTTTATAAGTAATGAGATCCCACGGCTCACCGTCATACAGAGCGCCGGCAGCAATGGCCTTGGAACAGTCGAGTACCGAACCACCGCCAACAGCGAGGATTGCTTCAATTTTCTTCTCCTTACAGATGCGCACACCGTCGAGCACACTTGTTGAATACTTAGGATTCGGTTCGATGCCTGAGAGTTCATAGACTTCGAAGTCCTTGAGCAATTCCTTCACTTTGTCATAAAGACCAATACGCTTGATGCTTCCACCGCCATAAGTGAGCAATATTCTTTGTCCCAAAGGTTTCATTACACTGGGAAGCTGATTGACTACATCCTTACCAAAGATGAGTCTTGTTGGCGTTTGATAATCAAAGTTTGTCATATTCGAGGTTTTTGTTATTCATTGCAAAGATAGTGCAAACGAGCGGAATATCAAAACAAAAAGAACAATTTTTGTTTTGTATTCCCGAGTGCAGCCGATCTTATGGAAAGATAGTGCAAACGAGCGGAATATCAAAACAAAAAGAACAATTTTTGTTTTGTATTCCCGAGTGCAGCCGATCTTATGGAAAGATAATGCAAACGAGCGGAATATCAAAACAAAAAGAACAATTTTTGTTTTGTATTCCCGAGTGCAGCCGATCTTATGGAAAGATAATGCAAACGAGCGGAATATCAAAACAAAAATCCGGATTTTTGTTTAGTTACAGCTGATAGCAAGCGTGCTGACAGCTGAGAGCAGAACTGCCGACAGCTGAGAGCAGAACTGCTGACAGCTGAGAGCAGAACTGCCGACAGCTGAGAGCAGAACTGCTGACAGCTGAGAGCAGAACTGTCGACAACTGTCAGCAATGATTAATTCTCAGTATTAGCTGTATCACTTTTATCTAATTTAGTTTTTCCACCCTAATAGTATTTTTTCAAAGACTCCGCAATGACAGAGAAAAACATGTGGCTGAATGATGGTTAAATCATAAAATATTTGTAAGTTTGCAGAATCAAAGAATTTAAAGATATAAATAAGCAATAAGGATTATAGATGGATTTCCAGCTTACTTCTAAATATATGCCTACGGGTGACCAGCCCGAGGCTATCCGCCAACTTACTGAGGGTATACAACAAGGCGTCCCGGCACAAGTGCTGCTTGGTGTTACCGGATCGGGCAAAACATTCACCGTTGCCAATGTGATTGCCAACGTGGGAAAGCCAACTCTTGTCCTGAGCCATAACAAGACTCTTGCCGCACAGCTCTATCAGGAGATGAAAGGATTTTTCCCGAACAATGCTGTGGAGTATTACGTCTCTTATTATGACTATTACCAGCCGGAAGCCTATTTGCCAACGACCGACACATATATAGAGAAAGATCTTGCCATCAACGATGATATCGACAAGTTGAGGCTAAGTGCCGTGTCGGCCTTGTTGTCTGGCCGCAAGGATGTTATCGTTGTCTCCTCTGTATCATGTATCTATGGCATGGGAGGACCTACGGCTCTTAATGCAAGTATCATCCATATTAAAAAGGGACAGAAATTGGATCGCAATGAGTTCTTGCGATCGTTGGTCGCTTCGCTCTACGTTCGCAATGATATAGCTTTAGAACGTGGCAACTTCCGCGTCAAAGGAGACACGGTGGATATCGCCATGGCCTATAGCGACAATGTGCTTCGCGTGACCTGGTGGGATGATGAGATAGACTCTATTGAGGAAGTTGATAGCCTGACCTTCCACACGATAGATACATTCGAGTACTACCAGATCTATCCGGCCAATCTGTTTGTCACTACTAAGGAGCAGACCGAGAATGCCATCCGCAATATACAGGACGACCTCGTAGAGCAAGTGACCTATTTCAAGGAAATGGGCGATGAAATCAAGGCCCAACGCATCAAGGAACGAGTGGAGTACGACATAGAGATGATTAAGGAACTGGGGCATTGCTCTGGTATTGAAAACTACTCGCGCTATTTTGATGGCCGTCAACCGGGCGACCGTCCTTACTGTCTGCTCGACTTTTTCCCAAAAGATTACTTGATGGTGATAGATGAGAGTCATGTCACCGTGCCGCAGATCAATGCCATGTATGGCGGCGACCGCGCCCGCAAGCAGAATCTCGTGGAGTATGGATTCCGCCTTCCCGCGGCTTTCGACAACCGTCCGTTGCGTTTCGAAGAGTTTCACGAGATGCTCCATCAGGTGATCTATGTCTCTGCCACTCCGGCCGATTATGAACTACAGGAAGCCGAAGGAGTAGTGGTGGAGCAGATAATCCGCCCGACAGGTCTGCTCGACCCTGAGATCGAAGTACGTCCAAGCGAGAACCAGATTGATGATCTTCTGGAAGAGATTGTCGAGAGGGCATCCCGCAATGAACGCGTTCTTGTCACTACACTCACTAAGCGAATGGCCGAGGAACTCACCGAATATCTGCTGAACCACGGCGTCAAGGCCAATTATATTCATAGCGACGTGGCCACTCTTGACCGAGTGAAGATCATGAACGATCTCCGCGCCGGAGTCTTTGATGTGCTGGTAGGTGTGAACCTCCTGCGTGAGGGACTTGATTTGCCCGAAGTGTCGCTCGTTGCAATTCTCGATGCCGACAAGGAAGGATTCCTGCGCAGCCATAGAAGTTTGACACAGACAGCCGGACGTGCGGCAAGAAACGTCAATGGTAAGGTCATCATGTATGCCGACGTCATCACGGACAGTATGCAGAAAACCATCGACGAGACGGCCAGAAGAAGGAGCATCCAGCTGAAGTATAATGCCGACCACAATATTACTCCGACGCAGATTGTCAAGTCGATTTCTACGTCGCTGCCCACATCGAAGTCTGAGGGCGAGAGTGGCAAGCCGGCTCCTAAGCCAACGATGATACAGCCGCAAGTCTACATCGAGCCCGAGGATACAGCAATGGTTGCCGACCCGATTGTGGATCAGATGACCAAGGCGCAACTGGAGAAGAGCATTGCCAACACCACACAGCTGATGAAGGAAGCTGCAAAATCCTTGGATTTTATCCAGGCTGCCCAATATCGCGATGAAATCGTTCGTTTGCAACAACAACTCGAACAGAAACAATAGAAAAAAGCAGAGCGGAATTGCCGAAGCCTGTCAACTTTCAGCAATTCCGCTCTGCTTTTTTATAATCTTTGGCCGAATGCCCCAAACAAAATTGGGCATGAGGCTTTGTCATCAATAAGGTACATCACTCTGCATAGTGGGCAGACCATCTATGTCTCCACCGTTGAGTCGGCTGCCGATGATCTCTCCTCCCTGATCGTCTGCATCCAGAGGGGTGAACTGATTTTCTTCTGGATTGAGGAAGGCGGTGTATTCGCCCTTGAAAGTCAGCAGCACATCCTTAGTAGCACCTTTACGGTGCTTGGCGATGATGATCTGTGCCATGCCTTTCAAGTTGTTGCCTTTCTCATCTTGTAGGATATGGTAATATTCTGGACGATGGACGAATACCACCATATCTGCATCCTGCTCAATAGCACCCGATTCTCGCAGGTCGCTAAGCTGCGGGCGTTTGCCGTCTATGCCCTGGCCTTCACGGCTCTCCACTCCACGGTTGAGCTGCGAGAGGGCTATAATGGGAATGTCGAGCTCCTTGGCCAGTCCCTTCAGTGAGCGCGATATGGTCGAGACCTCTTCCTGACGGTTGTTGAAGCGCATGCCGTTGGCATTCATCAACTGCAAATAGTCGATCATAATGAGCTGCACACCTTTCTCGCGAACAAGTCGGCGGGCCTTGGTTCTCAACTCAAACACCGACAGTCCCGGAGTATCGTCGATATAAATAGGTGCGCCCGTCAGTTGGCTCAGATTCTTGTCCAGTCTCTCCCACTCGTCCGGCGCCAACTGTCCGTTCAGAATTTTTGAGCCCTTGATGCGGCAGGTATTGGAGATGAGACGGTTGACAAGTTGCACATTATTCATCTCGAGCGAGAAGAAACCTACGGGAATCTTATAGTCTACGGCCGCATTCTTGGCAAGACTTAAGGCAAAAGAGGTCTTACCCATGGCAGGACGACCGGCGATGATGATCAGGTCGCTTCGCTGCCAGCCGCTCGTCACCTCGTCGAGTTTTGTGTAGCCCGAAGGTATACCGGTAATACCACCATCGTTGGCCGAAGCCTTCGTGATGGCGTCGACGGCCTGCTTGATCACAGGGTCAATTTGGGTGAAATCTTGGCGCATGTTCTTCTGTGAGAGCTCAAAGAGCGCACCCTCTGCCTCCTGCATCAGGTCGTCCACGTCCACAGTGGCATCGAAAGCCTTCGTCTCTATGTTCGAGGCAAAATGAATAAGCTGCCGGGCCAGGTATTTTTGGGCGATAATGTGGGCATGGTATTCAATATTGGCCGAGGAGGCTACGAGAGAAGACAGCTCCATGACGTAGGGCGCTCCTCCAATGGATTCCAGGTCGCCCTGACGGTCCAGTTGGTCGGCCACGGTCATGAAGTCGACTGGACGTTCGTTCAAGTTCAATGTCTGAATGGCCTGATAGATCTTTTGATGGCGCGGATCGTAGAAACTCTCCGGGTGGAGCATCTCTGAGACCATAGAGAAGGCGTCCTTGTCGATCATCAGTGCGCCTAGCACAGCCTTTTCTATATCAAGGGCTTGGGGCTGAAGATGCCCGAATGATGGATCTATGGGTGTATTGGATGTTGTCTTTTTTCTTGTTGGAGTATTGGGCATAGCTAAATGATTTTTGTGCAAAGTTACAAAGAAATTGGATTCCGGCCTATGCATTTGCATAATTTTTCTTACCTTTGCCATGAACAATAAGAATACAACTATGGTAGTTTTTCCTTGTGCTAAAATCAATCTTGGACTGAATATCGTTGGCACCCGCGCTGATGGTTACCACGATATAGAAACCGTCTTCTACCCTATCCCACTGACAGATGCTTTGGAAATCAAGCACATGGACGAGGAATTTCCCTCTGACGTAAACTGTGACCTAAAGATCACGGGTAATGCAGTCGACTGCGATGAGGCCGACAACCTCGTGGTGAAAGCGTATAAGTTGCTGGCTGCAGACTATGATCTCCCTCGCATCCATGCTCATCTCTATAAGCGCATACCCTCGCAGGCTGGACTGGGAGGCGGATCAAGTGATGCGGCTTTCATGATCAGGCTGCTAGACGAACGTTTCCGCCTGAATCTGGGTATTGCCGTGATGGAGCGCTACGCCGCCCGTCTGGGTGCCGACTGTGCGTTTTTCGTCACTGCTGCTCCCGCCTTCGCCACAGGCATTGGCGATCAGCTTGAACCGGCCGATGACGAGCGAGGAAACCTCGAAGGTTACTATATTGCAATCGTGAAACCTGATGTTGCTGTCTCTACACGGGATGCCTATAAGAATGTGAAGGTTGAGAAGCCTGAAATCTCATGCCGTGAGATCGTACGTCGGCCAATTGATACGTGGCGGGACGCGCTGCGCAATGATTTCGAAGACAACGTATTCAAGATTTATCCCCTATTGGGCGACATCAAGGAGCGCCTGTATCAGCTTGGTGCTGTCTACGCGCAGATGTCTGGAAGCGGAAGCGCACTCTTCGGAATCTTCAGAGATTTACCAACAGAGCTTGACCAACAATTTCCTTACTGCTTTACTTTCACGTCTAAGCTATAAGAATCCAGGCGACTCTTCCCCAATAAATAGTAAGAAAGAAGTAGTAATTATTGGCTTGTGTCATCCGAAAAAATACTTAGTATGGGAGTATCGCAAGCCCATTGTTCATTGCTTTTCTCAAGGGGACGCAGGAACCTATTATTTATTCTGTATAACAGAAGAACATTATCATCTATGCTTTGAGTGAGAGCTATCTTATGCATTGTGTATTATAATTTGTAAATGAATCATGTCATTTTTGGAGAGTTCGCAATTTTATATTAACTTTGCAAAGAAAATAATTGTATAAGAAGTAACGATGGAAGTAGCAATCATCAAGTACAATGCAGGTAATATCTTTTCTGTGGTCAACGCCTTGAGGCGAATGGACATAGAACCTGTGCTGACCGACGATCGCGAGATTATCAGTCGAGCCGACCGAATCATCTTTCCCGGACAGGGCAGTGCAGAGACCACAATGCGTTATATCCGCGAGCATCACTTGGATGACCTCATCCGTTCGCTGCAGCAGCCTGTGTTGGGTATCTGTGTGGGACAACAACTCCTTTGCCGCCACTCGGAAGAAGGCAACGTAGACTGTATCGGGATATTCGACGTCGACGTCAAGCGCTTTCAGCCTTCTCGCCGGGAAGATAAGATACCTGCTATGGGATGGAACCAAATCCGCGACTTGAAATCAGATCTCTTCAAGCAATGGAAAGGTCGGCCGGATGGAGATATGCCCTATGCCTACTTCATCCACAGCTACTACGTGCCTCGGTGCAAATGGACTATAGCCGAGGCCGATTATATCCTTCCCTATTCCGCCGCACTGAAACGGGACAACTTCTATGCCGTGCAGTTCCATCCCGAGAAAAGCGGACGCGACGGAGAGCACATCATCAGAAACTTCTTGGACTTGAAAGACTGACAGATTATGATTGAACTCATCCCTGCAATAGATATCATCAACGGAGAGTGCGTGCGTCTCTACAAGGGCGACTACGCGCAGAAAACTGTCTACAACAGCGATCCTGTTGCCGTGGCCCGGCAGTTTGAGAAACTCGGCTTCAGGCGGCTGCACGTTGTTGACCTCGACGGCGCTAAAACTGGACACGTGGTCAATGACCATGTACTGCGAAAAATTACCGAGGCAACTGGACTTGTAGTCGACTTTGGTGGCGGTATCTCCAGCGATGAGGACATAGAGAAAGCCTTTCAGGCTGGCTGCAGCATGGTGACCATTGGCAGCATTGCAGTCACTCAGCCCCAGCTAATGGATAAGTGGCTGAAGAAATATGGACCCGAGCATATCATTCTGGGTGCTGACGCCCGCAACGGCTACGTCTCCATTCATGGGTGGAAGCAGGATTCCAAAGTCGAACTTTTCAACTTTCTTGATGACTATTTTCAAAAGGGTGTTCGCAACGTGCTATGTACCGATATCAGTAAGGACGGTACGCTCACAGGCCCTTCGACTGCGCTCTATAAGAAGATTATGAAGCGTTTTCCCGAGTTGAAGCTCATTGCGAGCGGTGGAGTTGCCAGCGACGACGACATCCTCAGTCTGCAGAACGAAGGCATACCGGCAGTGGTCTTTGGAAAAGCCTTCTATGAAGGCCAAATCTCGCTGCCACGACTCTACAGCGGCTTTTCTCTGGCCAAACGTATCATCCCGTGTCTGGATGTGAAAGACGGTCAGACTGTAAAGGGAGTCAATTTCGTCAATCTCCACGTTGCCGGCGACCCCGTGGAACTGGGCAAGGCCTACAGTGACGCCGGTGCCGACGAACTGGTGTTTCTTGACATCACGGCCAGTGTTGAGGGCCGCAAGACCTTCAAACAGATGGTGTCGCGCGTGGCGAGGGAAATCAATATCCCCTTCACAGTTGGCGGAGGCATCAACAGCATCGAGGACGTGGAAGAACTGCTGGGAGCTGGTGCCGACAAGGTGAGCGTGAACACAGCAGCCCTCCGCCGACCGCAACTCATTCACGACATTAGCAGTCGCTTTGGCTCTCAGGTGTGCGTCGTTGCCATCGACGCCCGCAAGGATGCTGATGGATGGTTCTGCTATGTCAAGGGAGGACGTGAGCGCACGGACAAGGGGCTCTTCGACTGGGCCAAAGAAGCCGAAAGTCTTGGTGCTGGTGAGATTCTCTTCACGAGTATGAATCACGACGGTACGCAGCAGGGATTTGCCAACGAAGCCTTGAGCGAACTCTCCCTAAACCTCAGCATTCCGATTATTGCCAGTGGCGGTGCCGGAACCATGCAGCACTTCCTCGACGCTTTCACCATCGGTAAGGCCGACGCAGCCTTGGCAGCCAGCGTATTCCATTACGGTCAGATAGCTATTCCGGAACTGAAAGCTTTTCTGAAAGGCAAAGGAGTTAACATACGCATATAAATACACTTTGACACTATGAATATAGATTTCGAAAAAGGCAACGGACTCGTTCCGGCTATCATACAGGATGCCGACACCCGGCAGGTTCTCATGCTGGGATACATGAATCAAGAGTCGTATGAGAAAACCCTTGCAACGAAACGCGTCACGTTTTGGAGCCGGTCGCGTCAATGCTTGTGGACCAAAGGCGAGACGAGCGGAAACTTCCTCAATCTTGTGGACATCAAGAGCGACTGCGACTACGACACGTTGCTTGTCCGCGTACATCCCGAAGGACCAGTGTGCCATAAGGGTACGGAGACTTGTTGGGGTGAGGAGAATAACTTTAACCCAATAGAGTTTCTCTCTGAATTGCAGGATTTTATCAATCAGCGCAAGGATGAAATGCCCGAAGGTAGCTACACTACATCTCTCTTTCTGAAAGGCATCAACCATATTGCCCAGAAAGTCGGTGAGGAAGCCGTAGAGACCGTCATCGAGGCTTGTGCGGGAAAAGACGACAAACTCGTGTATGAGGCTTCAGACTTGATTTATCATCTCATCGTGCTCCTTTCGGCCAAAGGCTTGAGAATTGAGGATGTGGCCAAAGAACTGCTCCTGCGCCACAAGCCCGATTGGGATAAAGACCGCAGGCTGGCAAAATACAATAAAACCATCGAAAAAAAGACTGATACAACATGCTGATAGAATATAAGAATGTCGACATCTTCCAAGACGACATGAAGGTGCTTGAAGGTGTAAACTTCCACGTTGACGAGGGTGAGTTTGTCTATCTTATCGGTAAGGTAGGATCGGGCAAGAGTTCACTGCTCAAGACCCTTTACTGTGAGCTCGACCTGCATCCGGAACACTGCGAGAAGGCTGAAGTGCTTGGACGCCGGATTGTAGATCTAAAACGCAAGGACATTCCTGCCCTGCGCCGTGAAATGGGAATTATCTTCCAGGACTTCCAGTTGCTCCACGACCGAAACGTATTCCAGAATCTCAGGTTCGTGCTTCGCGCTACAGGATGGAAGAAAAAACAGGACATCAGCCAGCGTATTGACGAAGTGCTCAACGACGTAGGTATGTTGGAGAAGAAGAACAAAATGCCTCATGAACTTTCTGGAGGTGAGCAGCAGCGCATCGCGATTGCACGTGCACTACTCAACAAGCCCAAAGTGATTATTGCCGATGAGCCCACAGGCAATCTAGACATCGAGACAGCAACAAGCATCGTTGCCCTGCTGAAGAATGCGACAGAGTCAGGGACTGCCGTGGTAATGTCGACCCATAACATTCAGATGCTCGACCGCTTCCCTGGGGTTGTCTACCGGTGCAAAAACCACCATTTCACCGACGTCACGAAGGAATATAACAAGATGGACCTCTCGGAAGATGCTGAGACAGAGGACAGCAACAGTGTAGAACAATAATAAAGATAGGATATGAAAGTAATGAAGTTTGGCGGTACATCCGTTGGTACCCCGGAGAGAATCAAGAATGTTTGTAAACTCATCACAAAGTCGGGCGAGCCTACTTTTGTCGTGCTGTCGGCTATGAGCGGTACAACCAACTCTCTTGTAGAGATTACGGATTATCTTTATAAGAAGAATCAAGAAGGAGCTTCCGAGATCATCAACCGCTTGGAGGAGAAATATATCAAAGTGGCCAACGAACTGTTGACAACCGAAGCAAGCAAGCAGAAAGCACAGGACTTCCTCAAGAGTGAGTTTGAATATCTCCACTCGTTTACGAAGGACTTTTTCACCTCTTTTGAAGAGAAGGCCATCGTCGGACAGGGAGAAATCATCTCAACAAATCTCGCTGCAGATTATCTTGAAGAACAAGGCATTAAGGTAGTGTTGCTCAACGCGTTGGATTTTATGCGTACGGACAAGAACGGTGAGCCTGATCTGCAATATATCAAACAGAAGTTATCGGAATGCATGACCGCTAATCCCGATTACCAAATCTATTTGACCCAAGGATTCATTTGCCGCAATGCTTACGGCGAAGTGGACAACCTGCAGCGTGGTGGCAGCGACTATACGGCATCGCTTATCGGCGCAGCCATTCAGGCAGAGGAGATTCAGATTTGGACGGACATCGACGGTATGCATAACAACGATCCTCGATTTGTTGAGCATACAGAGGCCGTCCGACAGCTCAACTTTGAAGAGGCTGCTGAGTTGGCTTATTTTGGTGCGAAGATTCTCCACCCCACATGTGTGCAGCCTGCCAAATACGCAGGAATCCCCGTGCGCCTAAAGAACACAATGGATCCTGAGGCCGAGGGCACCATCATCGACAATGTTTCCGTGAGAGGTAAGATTAAAGCCGTCGCTGCCAAAGGTAATATCACAGCTATCAAGATCAAGTCGAGCCGCATGCTGGGTGCCGCTGGCTTCATGCGCAAGGTGTTCGACATCTTTGAAAGCTATCAGACCTCCATCGACATGATTACTACGTCGGAGGTTGGCGTAAGCATGAGTATCGATAACACATCTCACTTAACCGAGATTGTCGACGAACTGAAGAAATACGGTACTGTGACCGTAGATACAGACATGTGCATCATCTGTGTTGTGGGCGACTTGGACTGGAGCAATGTGGGATTCGAAACCATTGCCACCGACGCTATGAAAGATATTCCTGTGAGAATGATCTCCTATGGTGGCAGCAACTACAACATCTCCTTCCTTATCCGTGAGGCCGACAAGAAGAAGGCGCTGCAGAACCTCAATCGTGTAGTTTTTCATCAATAGACAGAATTCCCAAATATGACGATAGATAATTTTCCTATAGAGAGTTTCCAGAAAATGGAAACTCCCTTCTATTATTATGACAGTCGCATATTGAGCCAGACGCTGGACAGCATTCGCAAGGAGCTGTCAAGATATGACGGCTTTGTGATGCATTATGCTGTCAAGGCCAATGCCAATCCCAGCGTGCTGGGCATGATAGCCAGGGCAGGACTTGGCGCCGACTGCGTTAGTGGCGGTGAGATTAAAGCCGCTTTGGATGCCGGTTTCCCTGCAAAGGGTATCGTGTATGCAGGCGTGGGCAAGAAAGACTGGGAAATCCGATTGGGACTGGAGAAAGGGATTCTCTGCTTCAACGTGGAAAGCATTGCCGAGATGGAAGTCATCAATGAGATTGCCGGCGAGATGGGTAAGGTGGCTGATATCTGTCTGAGAATCAATCCCGACATTCGTGCCCATACCCACAAGAATATCACTACGGGGCTGGCTGAGAATAAATTCGGGATTGCCCTTTGCGATATGTTCCCTGCCATAGAGGAGGCACAGACTATGCAAAATATCAACTTCATCGGTCTGCATTTCCATATTGGCAGTCAGATTCTTGACATGACCGACTTCGTCTCGCTGTGCAACCGTATCAACGATATCCAGTCGCAGTTGGAGCAGCAGAACATAAAAATCAAGATCATCAACGTGGGTGGTGGCTTGGGCATCGACTATACAGATCCAGAGTCTAATCCCATTCCCGACTTCAAGTCTTACTTCAGCACCTATGCCACCCATCTCCATCGGCGTGGCAATCAGCAGGTTCACTTCGAATTGGGACGGGCCGTTGTTGCTCAGATGGGTAGTCTGATCACGCAGGTGCTTTATGTTAAGCAGGGAGTCAACAAGCAGTTTGTCATTGTTGATGCCGGTATGAGCGACCTCATCCGTCCTGCCCTCTATCAGGCTTACCACAAGATAGAGAACATTTCCAGTGATCTGCCTTTGTCCACATACGACGTAGTGGGGCCTATCTGTGAGTCGAGCGATGTCTTCGGCAAACACATTGACATCAACACGACCCATCGTGGCGATCTCATTGCTATACGCTCGGCCGGTGCCTATGGTGAAATTATGGCCAGCCAGTACAACTGCCGCCCACTGCCTAAAGGCTATCTCATGTAAGGTCTGCATTCTTTGGTTGCTGATGGAGTGCACGGTGATATACCTCTTGGTATTCAATCGTGTTCTTCAGAAGCAAACTAAGAAAGTCATCTTCATTGTTAACTCTTAAAAAACTACTATTCATGGGCTTTCAAACTTCAATAGCAATAGATTTACCAACAATTATCTCGTTTGTCGTCCTGCTTGTCGTCGCCTTCATAGCACCGCTGATGAGTCCCTTTTTTAGAAAGAAAGGAATCTTTCAGCAGATGCATGAAGATGACGGAGAAGGCGACAGTGCAGCTGAAAGCGAATCCGTGCTCAGCCCTATTACAGTGGTCATCACCACTCACGACAATGCCGTGGATCTGGAGCGCAACCTGCCCTTGTTTCTCCGTCAGGACTATCCTGCGGGATTCAGGGTTATCGTCGTGGCCGACGAGACCGACAGCGAAACGATTGATGTTCTGAAGCGATTTGCCACCGACAGCTCACATCTCCAAGAGACAGCGATAACGGGCAGTGAGTCGGCGAAGATCTCTACCGTCAATGCACAATTGTATTATATCTTGCTTCCTTCTTCCAGCCGGTATATGAGTCGGAAGAAACTCGGAGTTACTCTTGGCGTAAAGGCAGCCATGACCGACTGGGTATTGCTTACCGATCCTTTCTGCCATCCCGCCAGTGACCAGTGGCTGAAGGCAATGGCCAAGAAAGCCACAGAGGATAAGAACCTCGTCTTGGGATACACTAGATTTACCGAAGAAGCACCCGATTACATGCGATTCCTGCGTCTCCATACAGATATCTATCTGATGCGTCAGGCTATACGCGGCAAGGCATTTCGCTCACAAGGAAGCAATCTGATGTTCCGCAAGGCCGAGTTCCTCGAGAACGAAGGCTATAAGGGCAACTTGGAATTGATCAGAGGTGAGTACGATTTTATCGTCAACAAATTTGCCCGCCAAGACGGCACAGCCCTGCAACTCAGTCCTGAGTCGTGGATGATAGAGGATGTTCCGGGAAAGAAAGCCTGGCGCAACAAGTTTCTTTTCACTCTGGCCAGTTTTCCCAAACTCGAGCGCAGTACTGGAATACGCTTCCTCTACAGACTTGATCAGGCAGCCTTGCACATCAGCCTGTGGATGCTTTTGGCTTCGGCTGTGATCTTCGGCTGCTTTCAGCAATGGATTGGACTAGGAGTGGCAGTACTCGCTCTCATCATCAACATCATTGTTAATACCCTGGTCTGCAGGTCTGCGGTCAAGGAGTTTGACCCTGAGCTGCCGGCCAGTAAGCTCTATGTATTTCAGCTTCGCGTCTTATGGACACGCATGCTGATGCGGCTCCGCTATCGGAAAGCAAACAAATTGGATTTTACAACTCACAAGCAGTAGGCTTCACTTATGCGTATCCGTTTTTTCATAGCTCCTTCTCTTCCAAAAGACCATGTCGGGAGACTTTTGGCTGAGGCTCTGGCAGCCGCACTCTCAGAGAAAGACGGTCTGCAGGTTGTCTGTTCTTCTAAATCCCCCTTGTCCAACGGTCATCCAGAGTCAACACCTCATCTAGTGCATGTCTTTGGTGCATGGGATAATGCCGCAGCTACATTTCTTTTCAAAGCCAGAAATCGTGGGATACCCACAGTCTATTCGCCAGTGGGAGGACTGATTTCATGGAACAAAGAACAGGAGGGCATTCAACGTCGCATAGCTCTCTATGCCCGCCAGCTTCGCATGATCGGTCAGGCGGAGGCAGTCGTTACCTTCAGTCAGATAGAAAAACAAAGCGTAGAGAAAATGAAGAATGCCATCCGGTTGGAAACATTCGCTAATCCCATTATCACCAACACGGTCACGATGGATGGCCTAGTCGGTCAGATGATAAAGCTCTATGAGCAGGCAGAAAAATCGTTTGACGAGAAGGTACGTCAGCAGATTAATAATAAAATCTTCGCATGGAAGGATTCAGTGAGCATCCATGCCATCCTTTTCAAACTCTTCTATCTTCAGCATCAGCTTCATCAAGGCGCCATTCCACACGATTCCATCGCGGAACTGGGCCAAATGATGATGACTACCGACTATAATGAGGACGAGATGAACGATATTCTTCAACAACTGAAGATGGATAAATGGATGGCCAGACTCGAACAAATTCTTAGCGAGACAGACGGCCTCACCGAAGGTTTCATGCCTTCACCACCTCTGAACGACTCTACAACAAAAAGAATAAAGAACTTCATTGAGCCTTAATAGAGAGACTGGCTTTTCTGATTGGGTAGACCTTTCTGACAAGTCTGACCTAACCGATTGGTCCAAAAGGTCTGACTAGTCCAATAATTCCGACTGGTTCTCCCAATCAGAAAAGCCAGATATTCTATCTTTTTCTGAATCCCCAGATAGAAGGGTTAAAAGTACTTTCAATCACTTTCTCACGAGCATCGGGCAAATTACAGAAGAAGTCGAATCCTGTAAGAGCTTCGAGCTGGTCGATCGACATTGCATAATCGCCAAGGTAAGTGTCGGTATTGTCTTCGTGCTTGAAGAGCAAACCGATAGCATTGTATTGTCCATTGTAAACCCTCAGCAAAGCCACAAAGAAATAGCCGGGTACAACCAAACCGTTGTAGCGGGTCTCTAGGATTTGGTTGGTGAGCGTCCCTCCTGTACCTATCGTGCCACCCTTGCAAATGTAGAGGGTATCGCAGAAGTTACGTCTGCGCCCAAGATTTCGAACTGCATTCTCCATGTTGAGCCAGATGCCAGGATCGCCATCGGCTGAGCCATTGAATACCGAACGTTGTGGCTGCATGTTGGTCAGAAAGAAGGTTTGATAGTTCTGCTCTTTGGAACAAAGACGGTCAGCCGAAGGACAGATATGCCCATGGTCGTAGCCTGAACCATAAATAAGATCTGTTGTAGGAAACAGTGGATCTTCAGGATATTGTGGGTTGCCGTAATAGCGAGAGGTCTTCGACGTACAGTTGTCCGCATACATCTCATAGCAAGTCCAATGTTGCGAATTGCGGCGCGTGTCCCATTCCACAGCATAATTTACCTCTCCTTCTGAAGTATGAACAATCACCTGGGCATCCTTATCCTTCAGATGAGGAAATTCAAGTCGTCTGACAATACCGCTGGCGTCTACCCCACTCTCTTGGTCCACGAGGATATTCTGCGTCTTGTTGGCATTGACATTACCGTCTGACTCTGAAGTGTTGTTCCCCTCGTCGCTTCCACAAGAAAGAAAAGTCAGGGAGACAAGCAAAGTTATTACATTCGTCAGGAAGACTATCGACTGTTTATTTTTCATTCTTCAGACTCTTTAATTCCACCTTTTCCATATTCATCAACTCTGCATAAATGCGTTGAACAGGCAGGCCCATCACGTTATAGTAGCTGCCTTTCAGTCCTTCGCAACCAATGTATCCTATCCATTCCTGAATGCCATAAGCGCCAGCTTTGTCGAGAGGATGATAATGAGATACATAATAGCTGATCTCTTCAGAAGAGAGTTTCTTAAAAGTTACTTCAGTCGTCACCGAAAACGAACGCTGTTCTGTGGCAGAGGTCAACGTCACACCCGTTATGACCCTGTGTGTACGTCCGCTCAATTCGCTGAGCATACAGCATGCATCATCCTCGTCCTTGGGCTTTCCGAATATTCTTCCATCGAGTTCCACAATGGTATCAGCGGTGAGTAGAATCTCATCTTCTCCCACCTCATAGGCGGCAGCTTTCTCTCGCGAAATGTATTCGGGTACGTTCTCTGCTGCAAGAGTGCTAGGATAAGATTCTTTAATACCTTTCTTTAATCTCACTTCGAAAGGCAGATCAAGCCCTCGCAGCAACTCACGTCTACGGGGCGAACCGGAGGCTAAAATTATTTTCTTCATGATTTGTCGTTCTATTTGATTGAATTGGTGGCTGCTGATGCAAATTCCCGTCTTCAATATCTGTCTCTTTTCACCAACCAAAGGCTTTCTCGTCGCCCATCCACTTATCCTGAGCGCGGAGCACTTGTTCCACTACATCGCGCACGCAGCAGTAGCCGCCATTATACTGTGATATATAGAGGCTGATATCCTTAATTTCCGTACAAGCATCGGCCGGACAGCAAGGGCAGCCAACTCGGCGCATCACAGGATAATCAGGGATGTCGTCGCCCATATAGATCACTTCCTCGTCTTTCAGTCCGTGTTGGCTAAGAAAGGCCTCGTAGTTCTTGATTTTCATCGAACAATTAAGGAATATGTCCTTAACGCCCAAGTAATTGTATCGCTTGCGTATGGATTCGTTGTGACCACCGGTCATGATCGCGAGATTCAAGCCGCGCTTACAGGCCAATTGTATGGCATATCCATCCTTGATGTTCAGTGTTCTTAGGGGTTCTCCCTCATTGTCCATGCCTACCGTATTAGCCGATAGCACGCCATCAACGTCAAAGATGATCGCTTTAATCTTCTTCAGGTCATAGTTTATCATTGCGTGTGATATATTATTTGTTATTTTATATTTTCTTCAGATTCTACTCTGCTATTAGAATTTGACGTAGCATATCGATGGATATCCTCACTCATCAACTCATAGATGCTCCTCGTCATTTGATCGTCGAGCAGCTGCAAATGCTTATCCATGACATTGGTGTCGAAACGCACGGCTGGTCCTGTTTGGGATTCCTGTGGCGAGAGTTCATGTATCTTTTGAGCTGTTCGGTCAATAAGCGGCAACATGACCTCGAATGGAATCTGATGACATCTGAGCATTTCTTCCGCTATGGCATAGCAATGGTTGGTGAAATTGCAGGCAAAGACTGCGGCCAGATGCAAATATCGCCGACGGTCGGAGTCCATTTCGTATATCTGGCGGCTGACAGTTCCCGCGAGATTTGAGATCACTGCGAATGTAGCCGAATCAGAAGCCTCAATGAAGCAAGGGATATCTGCAAAGTCCACAAGGGTGGTCTTGGAGAAAGTCTGCATAGGATAAAGCACGCCGAATCGCTCTGCGTATGGCTCGAACACCCTCATAGGTATAGAGCCGGCGGTATGCAGGAAGACTTTTCCTTTGACTGTTTCAGCCAATTCTTTGATGAGTTCTTCCAGAACGCGGTCGGTAACTGAGAAGATGTATACGTCGGCATTGTCCGTCATCAGGCCTAGGTCGGTGAGAGGCTCAGCTTCAACGGCTTCTGCCAAGACTTCAGCCGAATGTTGAGTACGGCTGTAAACTTGTAGAATATGGTGCCCGGCGTGATAAAGGGCATGAGCCAAGTTGGTGGCCAAATTGCCCGCTCCAATAAAAGATATTTCCAAAATACAAGAATTTATATGTGCAAAGATACAAAAAAACGCAGATAAATTCACTCGCAACATTAGTTTTTACTATCTTTGCAAGAGAATGAACAAAATCGAGGTTCATATTTTTTCCAAGGGCAAGCAATTACCCCAAATGACGTGCAGCAACTTCTTCCACAGCGTCGAATTGTTTCGGATTATCGAGAAGACACCGGGACAATGGCCCTACATGGCGATTGCTTTTGATGCGGAAGGTCATATTGTGGGCCATCTTTTGGCTATCATGCGTCGCCGTGGCTCTCTTCTTCCACCTTATTTCTTCACTCAGGGACATATTTATGGAGAAGGCGAATACGCTGACGGAGTGAACAAGGCGGAGATTTTTGGCTACCTTCTTGAAGCCATTACGAAAAAGTTTAAAAGGAATCTCTGTCTCTTTGCCGAATTCAGCGATATTTCAAAGAAGATGTTCGGCTACCGCCAGTTCCGCAATAATGGCTACTTCCCTATCTACTGGCAGGAGATACACAATTCTCTCCACTCAATGCCTCCGGCTGAAAGACTCTCTGGAAAGCAATTGAGGCGGATCAGGCGTATCAGTAAGTTAGGTGTTGTGACACGTGAGATCTCCAGCTTAGATGAACTGAAGGCCTTTTATAAGATTTTGCGACAGAACAACAGACTTTCCCCCAGGCGCCTCATTCCTCCGCAGGAATTCTTCCTGGAGTTCTACAAAAGCAACAAAATCAAGATGTTTGTCACCTACTATAAGGAGAAGATTATTGGAGGATGTGTCTGCGTACTTACCGAAGGCAACGGCTACCTATGGTATCTTGCCTCAAAAACAAAATCCAATCCCAAGCTCCACGCCAAGACAATGACCGTTTGGCATGCCCTGAATTATTGCTATGAGCATAATTACGCCCATTTCTACTTTCTAGACGCCGGGCTGCCTTGGCGCGCGAGCCATTTCCGCGACTTTATCTTGAGGTTCGGCGGTAAGCCTGTAGCCAAGTATCGTTGGTTCAGGATATCGCTCAGATGGGTCAACAATCTACTAACGTGGATTTATCGCGAGTGATAGTTGCCGTTTTGCCGTCTCGGGCTTCATGGCTTCTTCCAGACTCATTCCTTCGGGATTGATACATTTCACCTCATCGAAGCCACTGCGTTCCAATTCTTCTTTGTCCTCAACCTTTCCTACCAGCAGGATGCATTTGATGCCTTTTCGCTTGCAGTGTTTCAGAATGATATAAGGAATCTTGCCCATCAGTGTCTGCCGGTCGGACTTCCCCTCACCGGTGATGACCATATCGGGCGACTGCGAGAGGAGATCGTCGAAGCCAATACGCTTAAGTATCAGTTCTGCACCCGATTGCACGTCTGCGTTAAAATATTGCATGAAGGCATAGCCCAATCCTCCGGCAGCCCCTGCACCAGGCTCTGCCGAACGGTCGTAGCCGAAATGGCGAGCCGACATCTTGGCGAACGAGCGTGCCTTGCGGTCGAGCAGCAGTACATCGCTTGCCGTAGCACCTTTTTGCGGACCAAAAACTGCAGCTGCTCCTTGCGGCCCGTACAAAGGGTTGGTGACGTCTGAGGCCAAGGTAATTTTCAGATTCAGCGAGTCCAAGTAGGGAGCTACATCATCCCAAGTCTTAAAACGTGAATCGAAAACCCCACGGCTGCGGAACAATGCGTCTTTCATGCCCTTCAGCATTCCCAAGCCACAGTCACTTGTGGCCGTTCCTCCAAGTCCGACTACAATTTCTCTAGCTCCTTTATTAATCGCATCCATCATCAACTCGCCCAAGCCATACGAAGTGGCCAGCAATGGGCGTAACGTCTCATCCTTTACTTTGATCAGTCCACAGGCCTGAGCCGACTCAACGATTGCCTGCCGGCCATTGAGAAGATAGGAGGCAAGGCACATCCTCATCAGCGCGTCATGCACGTGGCAGGTCACTCTCTCCCACCCTTTCAAGGAATATTCCAGGGCATCAATCATTCCGTCTCCGCCATCTGAGACAGGCACACATAGGGCTTCTGCTCCATTCCGATTCAGACTCTGGGCAAGGGCCTCTGAAGCTTCCACGCTGGTCAGGCATCCTTTAAAGCTGTCTAATGCAACAATATATTTCATCGCGTTTTTAAATCTTCTGAGTTATTCGTTATACAATAATAACGGCCCGCAATCGTTAAATGATATATGTATCGAAAATTAATTTGTTTCTTCATACTGGCAGCAGCAGTGCTCACCTGCCAAGCACAAACCTTCACGCTTCAAGGGCGCGTCACCGATGAGAATATGAATCCGGTAGAACTGGCCACGGTGTCAGTTCTGTCCCAAGGCAAGGCGACGTTCACGTCCTTAAAGGGTGAATATTCCTTGCAGTTGCAGTCGGCTGATTCTGTGGTTGTTAAGTTCTCGATGATAGGTTATAAGACCAAGACAAGGGTGCTGCGGAATCCTCGCGGAAAGCAGACTCTGCAAATTCAGCTCATGGAGGACGACAACACGCTCAATGAGGTGCAAGTGGTCGGACAGCGAATGCAGAACAACCAGATGGAGAATATCAAGACAGACGACCTGAAACGGATGCCTTCTGTCTCGGGAAATGCCGTTGAGGAACTCATTCAGAGTCAGGCTGGCGTTTCAACCCACAGCGAATTGTCCAGCCAGTACAACGTACGTGGCGGTTCTTTCGACGAGAACTCCGTATATATCAACGGCGTAGAGATCTATCGGCCATTCCTTGTGAGAAGTGGACAACAGGAAGGCTTGTCGATCATCAATCCTTATATGGTAGACAAAATCAGCTTCTCCACGGGCGGTTTTCCCGCAAAATACGGTGACAAGATGTCTTCTGCATTGGACATCACCTATAAGCAACTGAAACCTACCAACGGTCACAAGAAAGCCTTTGAGGCTTCTGTGGCTGCTTCATTGCTTGGAGCCGATGCCTACGTGGGAATAGCCAATAAGAAAGTGAGTTGGCTGAACAGCGTCAGATACAAGACCAATAAATACCTGCTCGGCTCATTAGAGACTAATGGTGAGTATAAACCCAACTTCTTGGACTATCAGACCTATCTGGACTGGCATCCCAACAAGCGATGGAGTCTTAATTTCATTGGCAACATTTCCAACAATCATTATAACTTCGTACCCAAGGATCGCGAAACTTCCTTCGGTACAATGGAGAATGTGAAGTCTTTCCGTGTATACTTCGACGGACAAGAGAAGGACGTTTTCCGCACCTACTTCGGCTCTTTGGGCATCACCCGCCACTTTGGAGACTCTACAAGCGTTTCGCTTCTTGGCTCAGCTTTCAAGACAAAGGAGCAGGAACGCTACGACATTCAAGGTCAATATTGGCTCACGCAGACGGAGACATCAGAGAACTTGGGCGTGGGAACCTACTTCCAGCATGCACGTAATTATTTGAATGCTGATGTTGAGAGCATCAAGCTACTTGTGAAACACCAGGTCAAGCAGCATGACATCGAAGGAGCCATCACCTGGAGACGCGAGCATATTACGGAGAACTCGGCTGAATACGAGATGAGAGATTCGGCTGGCTACAGCGTGCCTCACACCGGAAAGGACCTGCAAATGATTTATAACCTGCGCGCCAGAAACGTGCTCAACGCAAACCGTATGGAGATTTACCTCCAAGACAGCTGGAGATTTACTTCCTTGGGCGGCCACACCTACTTCACGCTCAACTATGGTGCCCGCTTCTCTCATTGGAACTATACCAAGGAGAATATCTTCTCTCCGCGCGTGTCGTTGTCGGTGACGCCGGCTTTCAATCATGACATCACCTTCCGCTTCGCCACCGGACTCTACTATCAGGCTCCATTCTATAAGGAATTGCGTGATACGGTCACAACGAATGGCGTCACTTACGCCCGGCTCAACCAGAACATCAAGAGCCAGCGGTCGATTCATTTCATCGCAGCCTTTGATTATCGGTTCCGTATGAAGGAGAGACCATTCCGCTTCTCTGCCGAACTGTACTATAAGGCCTTGGCTCACATCGTCCCCTATTCTGTCAACAATGTGAAAGTAACCTATTATGGCGACAACGAGGCCTCAGGTCATGCAGCAGGCTTGGATATGAAGCTTTATGGTGAGTTCGTACCCGGTACCGATTCTTGGCTGAGCTTCAGCCTGATGGATACGAAGATGAATCTCAATGGCAAGAGCATTCCGCTTCCAACGGATCAAAGATATGCTGTGAACCTTTTCTTCACCGATTACTTCCCCAACACCACCCGTTGGAAGATGAGCCTAAAGCTGGCTTATGCCGATGGTTTGCCCTTCTCTGCTCCTCATCGGGAACTGGAAACCAACACCTTCCGGGCACCGGCCTACAAACGTGTTGATATGGGTATGAGCTACCGTCTCTTCAACAATGAGGACCATCATAGTGGCAGCATATTCAGGAATGTCTGGCTCGGCATAGACTGTCTCAACCTCTTGGGCATCAGCAATGTAAACAGTTACTATTGGGTTACGGATGTAACAAATCAGCAATATGCAGTGCCCAATTATCTTACGGGCAGACAAATCAACGGCCGCGTGTTGTTTGAGTTTTAGCCTCGAGATATCTTGACTAATGCACCCTTTGCATACCTATTTCATATAGGCATGGGAAGATAGACATAGCTTTCAGGGCTTGCTTGTTATCAACCATCTTGTGATGTGTGACATATGTCAATCGATTGATCGACAATTGTCACACATCACCGTTAACCCACATTGCAGGGTTTAGTTATGTAACTGATTGATTTTCAGTATTGATTTTTTTTGAAGGTGGATTTTGGGCCCCCACAGATTTTACGCTGATCAATGTGCCGCGTGGGTTGGGAGTGAT
>Ga0256404_1003113_pt1 | contig 34838 bp, 27 predicted proteins | sample RumenRJG_01DNA_FD_185990 | JGI IMG/M metagenome (GOLD analysis project Ga0256404, IMG submission 185990) | Bovine rumen microbial communities from Lethbridge, Alberta, Canada - RJG_01 | ecosystem: Host-associated > Mammals > Digestive system > Stomach > Rumen | place: Canada: Alberta | collected... | reverse complement strand
ACAAAGGGTGGCTTATCCATGGAGGATATGTAATATTCGGATTCAAAAAAGTAGCTATTACTCTTTTATTTGCCTGCAAATATAAGAAAAATGTCAGACATAGCCAAACAGTGTACGATTCTTTAATTTTGCTTAATGTTTAGCAAGTATGATTATAATCCAGAGAAAAAATCGTATCTTTGTCGCTGAGAATCATGCGTGCAAAAGACAGAATAACAATTCGGATGATTCAGTAACAGATAATATGTTTACGAAAGAGAAATGAAGTTCTACTAATGAAAAAGATATTATTCCTGCACGGATTCTTTGCTAGCGGTCAGTGTGTGCCAGCTGTGGCTCTGAGGGAGGCATTCGAAGGACGTGCCGAGGTGCTTACGCCCGACCTGCCTATACATCCGAACATGGCGCTGGAGCTAATCAGGAACATCTGTGACAGGGAGCATCCCGACCTGCTGGTGGGCAACAGTTGCGGCTCTTTCTATGCCCAGATGCTGGCGCCCATAGTTGGCATTCCGGCCCTGCTTGGCAACCCACATTTTCAGATGACCGCATTTCTGGGAGAGCGCATAGGGACACATGAATACAAGTCACCACGCAAAGACGGCAACCAGCACTTTGTCATTGATGAGCCTCTGATACAGGAATTTGCAGAACTGGAAGCCACTCAGTTCCACTATTGTAATCCCCTTTTTAAGGACAAAGTATGGGGATTATTCGGGGAACAGGACACTCTGGCTCACTTCGAGCCGCTGTTTCTGGAGCATTACAACCTTTCATTCCATTTTCCCGGTGCTCACACCCCAACAGCCGAGGAAGTACGCACATGGTATGTTCCACTGATTGAGAAGATGTTATTAAGAGAACACTAAATGACCACAACCTTATATGCCACAATGCACTTGCTGGCAGCAATATATTTCTGGATATAAGTTTCACCTGCAGACAGACCTACAAGTGTGTTGTCCTGTATGGCGGCTCTCACGCCATCAGCAAAGACGAAAGAGTCGCCATCCTCGCAGGTGAGTATGCCATTCACCTGGAGCGTTAGCGTTTCCGGCTGTACCTTGTAATAGGTGAATGGTCCCGTATTCGTCATCACCCCGAGTGCATTCCCAGTCAGTTCCGTGATATACCAGTTGTATCGCCGCTGATAGCCATATCCATTCGACTGCAGGGTAAGCATGGCACCTATCTGTGACCACCACCCATACGTCATCGTATTGAAGCCATACTCAAAGAAATAGTCATATCCCGTATAGGTGTGGTCCTCATTGATGGTCAACAGCTCATAATACCCCATCACCGTATTTCCCCAGAACCAACTGCCGATGAGTGTCACCTCCTCCGCAGGCGTATCCTTCTGCACAAACGTGATACTATCCATCTGCTCAATAGGAATATCACTCACCGCCCCACCCTTATAATGGATGCGCATATGGTGCTGGGCCATACAAGTAATGCTCAGGCCCAACAGACAATATATGATGACTACCGTTCTCTTCATACCTTTCTCAAATACTAACGTACCTTCCTCGCCCCATTGGCATCAACAATAATATAGAAGCCATGAGATGGCGCTTTTGAGAGGCGACGGCCAAGCATGTCATAGAGACCGTAAGCCTGCCTACCGGCAACATGCTGAACGTCGACTGACGAGGGGATGGTGGTTGACTGGGGGTGAATATCTATCAACACCGCCTGTCCCCGATAATAGCCACCCATAGCCTCAGGCGACTCGTCAGCAGGATAATAGCCATCACCATCGCCACCCCATCCAAAGTTGAAGTGAAAGAGGTTGGTCTCACTGTCATACCCGTCAAGCACAAAGGCATGCCCCGAAGGACCGGAGCCCGAACCAGAACAGATAACGGGATAGCCCTTGGCCACCTGTGCATAGAGCATTCCCTCCCAATCCGGCAGACTGTCGCCACGACTGATATATTCCGACAGTATCCTGTATTGCGAATACAAGGCATTACCCACATCACGGATAGAGCCACCCGTAGATGAGGCATAGTTCAGATAGGCCGTGGTACCAAGGACATAGCACAACTGTGCCACTGCGGCCCGCGATTCTGCAGGACTGTTGCTATCATACTCATCAAGCATCAGTTCCCAGTTATTAGGACTCCCCTTGGGCACAATCTCCGTAACAGGAGCACCGCCATATTCATACGTAGGCGTGTCTCTCAGGGTATATTCCAGGTTGTCGTTGCGCCAGTAATAAGCCACCTGAGCCGCGGCCAGGGCCACACAACCGGCCACGGTCTTAACCTGACCATCCTGGATGACCGGTGCCAGGTCGTTGTATGGCGAGCGCTGATGCCAGTGACAAGTGAGCAACGGGGCCACATCGACCCTGGAGAGACTGTCAGCAGCACGCCTCACGACACACCCCGGCTGAAGCGTCTCCAGCCCCTCAAGCCATTCCAGCACAGCCGGTGGCATGACAGCCTCATCCCAACGACTCTCACGCGAGAAAGCCAGCAGACGCGGATTCCCCTCTCCCTGAACCGACACAATTGCATATCCACCCTGCTCCTTGCCACTGAAGATACAATATGTCGCAGTACGCTTGGCAAGAATCACATGACTGGTGCCCAACTGCCGCTCAGCGATAGTCATGGCACGTTGGAAACGATCATTGGCAAATGCTGTCACAGCCAACAACAAAGATAAGACAGATATAACTATTGTTCTCATCAGACTGGGGATTTTTGAAAAAGACAGGAGGCTGTGCCCCGCTAACCTGCAGACACAGTCTCCCATTAAAACTATCTATTTACTTAAACATAGAGAAGCGGTAAGCCCTTGGCGTCGATTCATCAATCACGCTATAGTGCTGTCCGGGTTCTGCTGCTCTTGCCTGAGAATACGTATGCCACTGGTTGTTGTTGGCCACACCGAAGTAAGGATTACCCACCTGGAAATAATCCCAGTAAGCCAGATAGGTGTTACCGCTACTGATGGTTACGTTCTTCTGGCCATAACCTGTAAAGGAGCTTGATCCCTTAGGTACGTAGCCAAAGAAGATCTCCGGATTGGGCGACAAGATATAGAAGTAGTCATACAGGTTAGACTTGAAATAAGTCCAGCTGCTATCGAAATCTGATGGCTCCAACTTATCAGAAAGGAAATACCAATAACTGCCGCCAGCATCGTCCATATAGATATAATGGTCAGAAGCATCGGGATCCAGGCGATAAGAAACGGCCACATTCCTGCCATATACACACAGCGCACGGATGTTGTTGTCGGCCACGGTACCATAGGTTGACTCGTTCTTATACTGGAAATTCTGGAAAAAGAGATAGCCCAGCGCACCAACAGGACGAGGGTTCAGACGGATCGTACTCCTCTGACCGGAAACAATATTGACCTCCGTAGCGGCGTAAGACATAATACTCCATTTCGAGAAGCGGTTTCTGACATTCATCTTCGCCGTTGACAGTTTCTGCTTATCAGCCAGCCACCACCATGACGCATCGTCGCCCGATGTCTTGTCGGCAAAAGTCAATGTTGTCACAACGGTGTATTTTCCTGCAGGCAGTCCCTTTGAGATATTCACCTCATTGATATTGGTTGTATACTTTATCAGCGAGTCAACCAGCACACCATTTGAATTATAGAACAGCACACGTGTCTGAATATATAAATCGTGCTCTGAATGGAACGTACGGTAATCGTCGGTCACATTGATATCATGGTAAGTGTCGTTATAGTTGTATGTTGAATAGAAATTATTCAGTGACACCGTGATATCCGTATCGTAGAGCGTGCCGCTATCTTCATCACCATCATCGCCACATGCTGCAAAGAGCATCATTGCCAAGGCAATAGCTCCGAAATAATATTTCTTCATCATATAAGTAGTTTTTTAAAGGTTAGTACTAGGAAAATCAGAATCTTGAGGCATTAAACAGCCACGCCAGTGACACCTCAAACGAGTTCATCTTGCTCTTGAACGAGCTTGACAGGTCGCTGGTGCCGATATAATAGCGAGCGTTGATGTCGAGTCCCGTGTTAGGAATGGTGTAGCCCAGGCCTACGAGCGGACGAACATCCATGCCCTTCACCTTACTGCCATTATTGTCAATGTTGAAGGTGGTGACAGCAAGCGTGTTCTTGTCTGTAATCTCAAGGGTGTTTGGCTTGCGGTCCATGGTACCGGCAATCGACGCACCAGCCTCGAAATAGAGGGTGTTCATAGACATCGAAGTGGCAAAAGGATAAACCTGAGCAAAGACAGGCACCTCGAAATAGCTGATGGTGAGGTCGGCATTCTTCTTGCCATCCTGATCCGTGCCCAATGTCTTCACCTTGTTCTGCTTATACTTCAGTTCGGCACCTATGGCAAAATAGCCTGTACCACCTACAGAAGCCTCGGAAGCCTGACCGAAACGGATCTTCATAGCCAGACCGCCAGAGAATCCGAAACCGGCAGCATCATAGAGCTTACCCTGTTTGGGCTGAGTCATGGTGGTCAGCACACCACCTACCTTCGGACCAATAAAGAAGGCATTTTTCTTGACTTTTGCACCAGAAGAATAAACATCCTCATCATCGTCACTTTGTGCGAATGTGGGCATTGCTGTTACAAGCGCCACAAAAAGGAAAAGAAACTTTTTCATGTTAATACTTGTTTTATAGTTAATAAAATAGGTTATTTATGTATGATTAGTGTACGCCCTGGTACGGACATTCGCTGATTTTCTTGCCACAGGTAGGACAGATTTTCTCTACCTTTTTATTCTTTTCGTCCTCAATGTTCTTACCATTTTTACCTTCCTTAGTAGTCTCTACCTTCGGACGTTCCTTCATCGTAAACGAGTAGGCAACCGGCCCCTCAAAGAGTTTCAGTCCCTCGGCAAAGACAGCCACCTCAAACTGTTTCTTACAGCTGCCCTGAAGATTCAGGGTAAACGAATAATTATTATCCGACTTCTTCACCAGTGCCACGATATTGCCTTTTTCGTCGCGCATCTTCACGTCGACAGCCTTGTCGCGCCATACACTGGGCGACAGCAGGGTGAAAGCGCAGTCCACCTTATTGCCCTCCATGAAGGTAAGCTGTCCGTTCTGAGGGGTAGCTACAAAGCCGTTGCCTGGGATATACTTCAAGATACCTATCTGACCATTCAGGGTGACAATAGCCAGATTATCCTCAAAGGGAGTAGCTGCAGAGAGCTGTGCAGGCAAAACGGTCTTGCCACTCTCCTCATAGCCATACAGTCCGCTGTTGGTGACAGGCGACAGTCCCACCTGACCGGCCTTCACCACCATCTTCTTGAACGGCACTTCCTTGGTACGTCCTGTGACCGACTGATAGCAGTACAGATAGTCGGTAGCGGTATTCTTGATACGTCCCGTCTTCTCCAGCCTGCTCTTTGCCTTGGCATCATAGAGGTAGTAAGAACGGTCGGCACCACCAAACTCGTCATAGACATAGGCCTTGCCCTGATAGACGTTGGTACATCCACCGATAGCCGGACCGATGCCATTGCCGCCATACATGAACTTCGCCTCGTTGCCATCCTTGTCGATCAGCACATATTTCTTATTCTTCATCACAGCAGCAAAACCTTCTGTGAAGGGTTTTATCCTACTGTATTTACCCTCGAAGCCCACCACGGCCTTGCCGTAGTCGTCGATATAGCCCAGGTTGCCTCGTTCGTCGGCTACCGACAGCAGACCGTCGGAATAGAACTTCTGTCCGTTCAGCGTATAGTAGCTGGTGGCAAAACCATGATACACGCCATCGTCGGTCAGGATGCCAGCCACACGCTCGCCATGTCCGTCGGTACGTGTCACCAGGGCCTTATGTTCATAGAGGTCGCCTATCTGGTCATTGTCTATCGGAGCCACGATGGTACCGTCTGAGTTTATCAGGCCTACCTTACCGTTATGCTTCACGACATACAGGTTTCTGCCCAACCGGGAGATATCGTTATAGGTTGTGGGCTTCAACTCCCATACCACGGTCTGTGCGTTAGCCGACAGACAGAGAGTTGTCATCAGAGTTGTTAGAAGTGCTTTTGCTTTCATCTTCTGTGATATGTTTCGGGTTTATAAATTCTTTTTCAGTTCCTCCACCTTGGGCAGTATCTTCTCGTCGATAACCTTCCTTGTCTTGGGTGAGGTGACAAACATCTTCTTGCTTGGCCAGATATTCTTCGTGCAGTCGAAGGCCTCGCCACTGACATGCGACTCGATATCCGCTACCTTCTGCTTGTTGGGCGCAGGTACCTTTTCTTTCAAAGTCGTCAGCAGTTGTTTCACCGTCTTGGTGAATACCTCACTCTTCTTGGAGGCATCTTTCTTGTCCTTCTCATTGATAGCCTTCAGCCCATTCAGCTGCGCTACCACCTGCTCCAGCATCTCCTTCACGGTCTGTCCCGCCTTGTCTTGCTGCTCGGCCTGCGTTTCTTTCAACTTTTTTATCTGTCGTCCCAGGGAGTCATTCTCCTCCGTGATAGTAGTCACCTTGCCTTCAGCCTTCTCTGTCACCGATGCGGTCTCAATCGTAGCTATCGGTTCTTCTGACGAAGCCAAGCTGCCACTTTCTGCCACCGGCACGCCACCGGCACCTGAATCATTGACAGCCACCGCATGATTGCTCATCTTGACCAACAACAGGATATTCAGGATGATGCTGACCAGCAGCATACACGACAGTGCTGCAAGGAGTATTTTTACTTGCTTACTCATTTTTTCCTTTAAGATTGAGTCTGTTTTCGTTTCTATGATAGCCAGCGTGTGGTTGTCGTGATGGCCACCGGCAGCAAAGCCTATACGGTCCACCTCTGCCGAGAGATTGCCTACCTTCGAGGCGATATCCTGCACAGACGTGAGGCGCTGCAACAGGTCCTCATGGCGCATAGAGCCCCAGATGCCATCCGTACAAAGTACGAAACAATCGCCCTTCCGATAGGGCACCTCCACCACATCTGCCACATGGTTGGAGGTATTCCCCAGTCCACGGGTAATCACATTCGACTGAGGCGACACGCGTGCCTGTTCCTCCGTCAGCACCTTGCCTCGCACCAGATCGCCCACCAGCGAGTGATCGTCCGTGCGATACCTCACCCGCCTGCCACGCAACTGATAGCAGCGGCTGTCGCCCAGATGAGCGATGAAGGCCGACTGTCTGCTGACCAGTACTGCCACCAGCGTAGAACCCATGCCTCGCAGTTCGGGCACTAGGTTCATCTTCTCTTCCATGGCATCATTGGCACGGCTCACAGCCATCCTCAACGCGGTGGCCGGCGGTGTCTGGGCATTGCATTGCATCAACGTGGAAAGAAACTCGTTTTTGGCAATATAGGATGCCGTCTTTCCGCCAGGACCGCCACCCATGCCATCGCATACCACCAGGGCAAAGCCGAGGGGAGTCTCCGCAAAACCGAAATCATCCTGGTTTTCCGGACGACCACCTTGCATGGAGTTGGCAAAGCCGAACAGCTGATATGTGGGTGACGTAATCTGAATCATAGCATGCATTTATGATAAGGCAGAGATAAGGGCTGCATAGAAGAATATCAGACCTAGGAAGAACAGCATGTTGATAACAAAGATGATGATACCCGCAATATCCCATCCGTGCTGTGTCGCCATGAAGTCGGCAGCACTGCGCCATGACCTGTTCTGCCATGCCCACCGGGTGCCATAGACGCCAAAGATGATATTGGGGATGGGGAACAGCCACCCTACGAAGAAGCCAATGAGGAAAGCCCACCAGCAACCGTTGAAGAAACCCCAGAGCGGATAGAGGCTGAAGGCGCCCCAGTTCCACTTCGAGAGATTCAGCGAGTCGCCCTCGTCAACAGGTGCCTGCATAGCAGGCTGTTGATAAGACTGTTGGAAGGGCTGCTGGTACGACTGCTGTGGTGCCATCTGTTGCTGTGGGCGGCCGGGGAAATAGACATCAATCTGATTCCAGCTTATCTGATACTTGCCAGCCACCATGATGGTATCTCCGCGACGGATGGGCACAGCACGATGCTTCACACTGACATTGTTGATCATCGTTCCGTTACTACTACAGTCTCTGTACATCAACTGGTTGCCATCATAGTAGATGGTGGCATGATGACTACTGGCATAGATACATCTTTCGTCCAGATAGATGTCACAATCCTTAGAGCGTCCTATGGTTACTTCCCTCAGCATCATAACGTATTCTTTTTTATTTGCTTACTTAATAATAAAAGGTATAGCCTTCTTGTTCTTGGCGTCATACAAGGCAAAGGTGCCCTGACCGCCTACGATATACTCAGCCTTGGTGGTGTGGTTCACACTCGTCTCAATAGAGACAGGACGGATGGTAGAGTTGACCAGGTCGCGATAGCTCACGCCGTACATAGTCTTCTTCTCCTTCTTATTCTCTATCTTATTGACCTTAACCACCTGATAGGCCTCGATATTGGCACCGTTGGCATTGCGGTATTCCACCGTAACACGGGTGTTGTTTTGGGGGTCTTTCTTGATGACCACCTTCTCGCTCAGACTGTCGAGTACGCTGTTCTCACCTTTCTCGGTGATGCCCGTCATCACTACCTCCTGACGGTTAATCAGCACCTCGCCCTCCTTCAGCAGGACGTCGAACTTAGGATCGAACTTGGGGTTCTCTTCCTTACGGGTCTCCAGGATATCAGACACCTTGATGCTCTGGATTGCGCCTGAAGGCTGCTGCACCAGGAAATAGTTCTCTGAGTCCTTCGCGCTGGTATAGTTCTGCTCAATGATGATACCCTTGGTCTCGTTGCCGTTCTTGGTCTTCACAATATTCAGGAGCTCGCTCTGGGCGAAAATATCCTGATTGGGATTGATGGGACGGAACGTATATTTGATGACGTCGTTAATCTTAAAGGACTGGCGGATACCATTGTTCAGATAGAGCGTCAACAGCGAGTCGGTCTCCTCGGCATACTGTCCCTCGAACTCCATGCCCGACTTCAACTGGAAGATACGGTTAATGCCCGACAGGGCCGTCTTGCAACGCTTCTCGCCCTTGATAGCCAGCACATCCTTCCAGGGGATGGTATAGATATCAGGACTCATCTCCAGATACCTCACCAGTTCACCACGCTCAATGATTTTCACCTTTGCCACCGTCTTTGACTTCGAGGTGACATCAGCCAGATACAGGGTGCGCTGGTTGCCAGTACCTTCGAAGGCCTCGTTTTTCTCGGCCCATTCCACCCAGTTCTTGTCCAGTTCGCCTTCGGTGTAGTTTTTCTCGTTGCTGATGGTGGCCTGACTGCTCTTCAGGCATATCTCAGCCACATCAGAATGGATGGTCAGGTTACCGTTATCATCCTGCTTCTGGATATAGCCACTCAACACAGAACCATCCTTCAGATAGATTTTCTGTACGATGACTGCCTCAGCGCTGCCGGCAATAGCCAGGGCAGCAACCATGATTGAAAGTATCTTTTTCATAAGCCTGCGTTATTTTTTATAAGGTGCGTCCAACAATTCCTTGATATATTTCGCCTTGATACCCTTGTTAAAGCCCTGCGACTTGTCAAGACCTGAGTTCAGGATACCTACCAGCATACCTTTGCTATTGAAAATGGCAGAGCCACTGGCGCCATGATAAGAGGCGGCATCAAATGAGAAGGTATATTCCGAAGGCTGAGAGGTGATGCTACCACCTGTAGAATAAGCCTTGATGCCTTCACTATCCTTACTCTGTACGAATGGGTCCATGCCGTGAGGGAAGCCGATGGTGAAGATATGCTCACCCACCTTCAGCGCCTCGTCAGTAACATCGATGGAGTCGGCCACGTTGACATAGGTACAGTTCTTGTTGGGCAACTGCTTATTGATGGTCTGAATCAGGGCCACATCCCTATCCTTGTCCTCGCCAGCAGAGAGCACATGACACTTGATGACATTGTCGGCATCAAAAATCTCACCCTCAGGAACCAGGGCGATATAGTCTAGAACACCCTTCACCTGCACCTGCGAGATATAGGCAGAGAGGTCGGTGGCACCGGTGCCCTCACCGGTTATCGAGCGAACCACGACACGTGAGGCATCAGTATTAGCCACGGCCTTTGCCAGTTTTCTGGAATAAAGGCTCTTCAGCATCTCTGCGACATTATTATACAACCATGGCTTCACAATATGGAGATTGGTCAGCAGCTTTCCATCCTCGGAAACAAAGAATGCTGTTCCCAGATATAATCCTTTTTCTGTTTCCTCATACTTGTTAAACAGCTCTATGAGTTCTTTCTGACTAATAGCACTGATATCAAGAGGATCATCATTTCTATCACGAATAATCTCTGGCGGGAGCACTTTCTCAGGAATCAGACCTGCCACATATTTCATATCCAGGTCACCAATAGATACCTCGTAATGGTAGATACCCTTCACGATTACCGTAGAGTGACTAAAGCGTGCAAACAGTTCGGTATCGGTATAAGTCTTCGAACGTCCGTTGATAAATGCCCAGATGCCTACGCCGACACCTGCCAGGATGATGCAGACGGCTGCAATGCCCACAACAGCCTTCCATGCCTCACTGGGCCACTGGATAGGCGCTGCCTTCAGGTTGACAGGCACACCACCACAGACCACCGCACTGCTCTTCTTGATACGTGTGGGAACATTGGCGGCAATCTTCCTGCCATCTACCGTGGTACCGTTCTTGCTATGGTCTACGATATACACCTTGTTATCACGCCCCACCTTGATAGTGGCATGATAGCGGCTGACGGTATTTCCTGAAATCTGAATATCGTTATTGAAATGCGAACCGATGCCGTAGATAGCCTTGTAGGCCGAGTTATCCTCGGGCTGGGGCACCTGGCTCCACTGCAGTTCCACATCGGCAAAGCGCACGGCATCACCACGACGGATATTAACGGGCTTGCCAGGCTTGATAGGCTGGTTCATCACGAAGGTACCATTACGGCTACCCTTGTCTTCCAACTGTATGTCACCGCTATTGAGCAGGGTGAGTTCTGCATGTAGTGAACTGACATTCTCACTATATAGTACAATATCACAGGCTGCGTCGCGGCCAATCTTTAGTAGTCTCATATTTCCTACTGTTTTAAGTTGTTATTAGTAATCTGTTTTTTCTTATCCACGCACACGTGTGGGCTTCGGCTCTTCCTTCTTGGGTTCTGCCTTTTCCTTGGCATTGTCTTTCTTAGGCTCTGCCTTCTTCACGTTCTTTTTGGATGCAGCCTTTTCTGCTGCCTCCTTCTGTGCCTTCTCTATAGAGTCCTGCACGTGTTTCGCGATAGAATCATTGATTCGCTCCTGTTCTGCAATCCGCTGCTGTTCGTTGATAGTTTCTGTTGAGTCAACAGCAACAGGCGCAGGCTCTTCAGGTGCTTCACTGCCAAACCAGGTAAAGAATCCCCAGGCACCACCAGCCACCAGCAATACTGCTATAACACCGATGATACTCCAACGTACGATAGCCCCACTGGTATTAGGAATCTGGTTCCAGTCCAGACGAGCCACATGGGCAAACGAGATATTGTCCTTGCGGGTTACGGGCACCGGCACATTCGATGAGATACGGATACCGTTAACATAGGTACCATTGTGGCTCTGGTCCACAATCGTCATTTTCCCCGACGGCGCTACGTTCAGAATAGCGTGCCGTCTGCTGATGACGTCGGAATTATCGTCAATGACGATATTACAGGCGGCATCTCTTCCAATTGAATAGACTTTCATAGTTTTATTATTTGTTTTTGTTATTAGGTTCATTTGGTTTGTTCACGATAGCCTTTATCTGATCCAGACTGGCACTCACTTTGGATATACTGTCATTCAGCCGATTGATACTATCAGCACTGATACTATCCTTCTGTTGTAATTCTGCCACCTGTTTATCCAGTTCTGCCGTATCGGGGCGTGTGGCATATTGCAGAATATTGAATACGATGCTGATGGCGCAGACTGCTGCCAGACACAACATCAAAAGTTTGGTTTGCTTTGACATGGTTGTTTTAAGTTTTGAGTTAATACGTGTTTCTACTAGGGCTATCGTCAGGTTGTCATGCCCGCCGCCTTCCTTGCGTCCCAGTTCGTCTACTACTGTAGCAATATTATCTGTGATGGGACCTAATGCCCTACCCTTCTCCGTGGCCAGTTTGATGAGCTCCTCCTCAGGCATCGAACCGTGGATGCCGTCTGAGCAGAGCAGAAAACGGTCGCCCTTCAGGTAAGGCACCTCCTGCACCTCCACCTCCACATCGGGTTTGGCACCCAGTGCACGCGTAATCACGTTCGACTGTGCCGACAGGCGTGCCTGTTCTTCCGTAATTACCTTTTGTTTCACCAGGTCAAACACCATGGAGTGGTCAAAGGTACGGAATACCTTCTTCCGGCCTCGGAATTGATAGATGCGACTATCGCCCACATGGGCCACGAAGGCCGACTGGTCGGTGAGCAGCAGGACGGTGGCCGTAGAGCCCATGCCCTTCAGGGCAGGCGTCTCGTTGCCAGCCTCTATGATGGCCATATTGGCACGTCTGATAGCCTTGATAATCACATTGGCAGTTGCCTCGTCCTTATTGGCCTCGTCGATACCCGCTATAATCTCGTTGACAGCAATGGTAGATGCCGTCTTGCCACCAGGACCGCCTCCCATACCGTCGCACACGGTAACGACAAATCCGCGCTCCGTCTGTTTCGAGAGATAGGAGTCCTGATTCTCTGCCCTACCACCAATGCGGGATTCCGCAAAGCCGATAAAGATATCCTCTTCGCTATAATGCAACTTCTTCAGTTCCATAACATGATTAAAATTATGATGATTATACTAATGATGACAAACAGCCCCACGGCGATTCCTGCCGCCAGGACCCAGTATTGCCCGAGCCACAGGCCTATTCTCTCCGACATGGGCGGGTCTGGCAGGAGGGATGCCTCTATGGCCTCCCTGAACGCCCTCGCCGTCTGGTAGCGCTTGGCCTGCTCCTTCTCCGTGGCCTTCCACAGCACGTCCATCAGCTTATGCGGAATCAGGTCGCTACTGGGAAGTGGATTCTTCATCTGACGTGTCAGGGTCTCAGCCTCCACATTACTGGCCATCGGGTTACTGCCCGTCAGCAGTTCATAGAAGGTGATACCCAGTGCATAAATGTCCGTCGTCGCGTTGATCTGTACGCTGGTACCGTTCTGTTCGCGTGTGATCTGCTCTGGAGCGGAATACTCCGGTGTGCCGATAAAGCCAAAGGCCGAGAACTTGTTACCGCCGTTCATACGGGCGATACCCAGGTCCATGAGTCGGATATTGGAGTCGTTCTCTACCATGATATTCGAAGGCTTGATATCACGATGAATCACTCCGCGGGAGTGTACATAGTCCAGGGCGTCGAGCACGGAATACATGGCGTTGCAGATCTTCTCCACCCTGTTAGGACTGTTGGCCAGCTTCTTCACGAACACATCGATATTCTCGCCTTGCACGAAATTACTGATCATGAAGATAGGACCGCTGTCGGGGGCATACTCGCAATAACCCACCATCTCCACCAGGTTAGGATGACGGAATGCCAGCGATGCCTCCTGTCTGGCGCGTTCTCGTATCATCTTGCTGTTGGCATAGGCATCCTTCACGCGCTTGATGGCCACAGGTGCGCCATTCTTGCATCTGAACCCACGGTACACGTCGCCCATGGCACCACTGCCCACAGGTGGTTCCTGCGGATTGTAGCAATACCACTCGTTCATGACCCATAAATAGATATACGGGTCACCCTTTCTTGTGACTACTGTTTGTCTGACTGTATTAGGCATCGTTAAAACAGTTTCTTTTTATTTCATTTTCTCTACCTGGCGTTTCCACTTAGGCAACTGGGAACGGTACTCAGATATATCCTTCACGTTATCAAGCCACTTCACGATATCTGCACGATAGCCAGCTATCATACGGATGTACTGTCTGTCGTTTGCCCGCCTGGCATGGTCCATGGCCTTGCAGAAACAGTCTATCGCCTTGTCGGCATCGCGCTTCTGCACAGCCTCCGTACGCTGGGCACCTTTCCAGTAGTCGCAGGCCAGTTCATACAGAGCCTGGTAGTTCCTGGGATTCTGCTCAATGCTAATCTCCAGCAGACGGTGAGCCTTACGGTTGTCAACACCTATCTTCAGCATTTTCTGCATCCTCGTAATGGAGTCAGGACAATAGTCATCCTTGAGCTTGCTCTTGAAATAGAGGCGACTCACCAGGTAGGTAGCATCGGCATTGCCGTCTTTCGAAAGGCTTTCCAACTGTGCAAAACCCTCTGAGGCTGTCGCCGCCCGGTGCAGGGCTGCAATGGCAGAGCCATAGGTCACAGGTGCCGGCTCGGGCGCAGGTGCTGGGGCTACTTCAGGCGCAACGGTGTCGGCCACCACGGCAAGATTCTCGCCACCCGGGTTATTATCATCGTTATTACCAGGGGCAGCCGGCCCCACGACTATCTCATTTTCCTTCTCACCCGACAGGGCTGAGACTGCAAGCATCGTACAAACCGCAATCACGCCACAGGCAGCCACACCACTTATAATATAGGTATAGAGGGGTTTCCACTCGAAGCCACCGCCCGTGCCGTTCAGTGCTATCTGATCCAGGGCCACACGGAATTCCGCTGCACTCCTGAAACGCTTGGCACGCGTCTTGTCGGTTGCCGTCTCGATAATCTTGCGTATCTGCTTGTTCTTGATAAGTCCCAGCGGCATCTTCTGGTGCAACTGCTTGTTCATCACCTCATGCCTGTCGCCTTCAAAGGGCGGATGGCCAATGATACACTGGAACAGCAGGATACCTACGGCATAGATATCCGTGGTCTTGTCCTGACTCTTGATATCACCCAGAATCAGCTCCGGTGCCGCGTATTCCGGCTTACCCATAAACACGCCTGCCACCGTCAGCGACTTGTCGTTCGTGGTGAGCGACTGCATCTGCTTGGCTATACCAAAGTCAATCAGCTTGATATGGCCGTTGGATGTGATCATGATGTTGGTCGGGTCAATATCACGATGGATATAACCGGCATCATGCAGCGCCATCAGGCCCGACAACACATTCCTGATGATATACGTGGCGAAGTGATAGGGATCACGCTGATAGTCGTTGTACAACTTCTGGGCAAACGGCATCGGCTCGCCGCGCTTATTGGTCAGCTTTCCTGCCAGCAGGTCGTCCAGCATAATGCCGTCCAGCAGTTCGCTCACCACGTGGTAGTGATGCTGAATATCGCCCAGCGGACCTTTCTCCTCTATATCAATGAAGCCCAGCATCTCCACCAGATTATCATGGCGAATTTGGATGGAGGCTTCTCTTCGGGCACGCTCTATGGCATGAGCAGGCAGGTCGCTAAACATGAACTTGATAGCCACATCAAAGGCAGTGCCTGTCACCTCGTTGACACAGCGTCCTTTATACACCTTGCCCATGCCGCCCTCGCCTAGTGGTTCCTCTGAGGGGTCAAACTCATAATAGATGCCACTGCGCTTCTCGGCTTTGCCCTGTAATCTGTATATTGCCATGCTCTATCGTTAAAGACCTACAGTACCACCCTTGTCAAAGGGGTTTGAACCATCCAATCCTACGGTGCCGCCACCAGGATTATAATCATACGGGGTGAAATCGTCGCCTGTTCTGGTGGGGCGCTGACTGCCGGGGAAGAATGGCTCCGGACCGTCGTTCACCTCTTCCTCTGCTGCCTCGGTAGCTATAAAGCCCTCCACCGGTTTCAGGCCCAGTGAAGCGGCATCAATCAGAATCAGGTAAAGCTCGTAGTTGTCGCCAATGGTAATGATATCACCATTCTTGCATTCCTCGGCCGAGAAGCCAAGACTCTGTCCGTTCAGCATGGTGCCATTCGTAGAGCGGGCATCGCTGATAGAGGCAATCACCTTCTCGGGGTTCTTCATCTTCCTGACCACCAGCACGGCATGATCTGACGATACGGTGCCTTCCTGCAGACAGATATCGCACGAAGGAGCCTTGCCGATGGTGTTCTGACCGATATGCAGGGGCCAGTACTCGCCTGCAGGCGTACGCGATACAGAATAGAGGAAACCTATCACGGGTTTGCCCGTAGGATTTGCCTGGCGCTGCTGCGGACGGTTGTCGGCAGAGACATCGGGGGTGTTTGCACCCATGCCCGGGATAACAGTACCACGAGAGGCAGCCTGTGAATTACGAGAATAGAAATTAGAAGATGCATTACCTTGACCATAGTTTGCATCTGCCGGCTCTAAGCCTGGGATAACGGTTTTGTTCTGTGACATAATATTTATATTTTAAATTAATAGTTCTGGTTATTTCAAGTCGCAATACACTTCACAGTGTTTATTTAATATTTGCAAATTTAAACATTTCCGAGCCATCATCCAAATTTCCGTCATGCTTTTTCAAGCCCCAAAAAGCACCTAAAAGAGTATAAAATACCTTTTACATTACAAAATTTACCTCTTATCGACTGATATGTCATTTTAACCAAAAAGTAACCACTCACTCAGAATAAAAAGATTGTATTATTGTCAATTTCTTAAAAAAAAACTAACTTTGCACCACGATTTTGAAAACATGGTTAACCCTACAAAAACAAAGATAAGAACTGGTATCATGCTTGTCGCCCTGACAAGTATTGCCTCCTTGCTGTCCTGCGACGACACGCCCACCACCGCCATTCCCATGCAGCAGACCATGGATTCGCTGAAGATGTGGTACACACAGATGGAGGGCGACTCCATGTATGCTGCCAGCACACGCATTGCGCAATTCCTTGAGCAGCACCAAGACGACATGAGTGAACCTGTGCGCAGACTAAGAGCTGAATGGCTGAAGGCAAAAGGTGTCTATTATACTGCCATCAAGGGTCAGCCAGACAGCGGTTTGGTGTACACCGAACAAGCACTAGACGAGATGCAGGGACTGAGGGGCATGGACGAAATCCGCGTGTTGGCAATGGCCAACAGAGCCGACTTCTATCGCCAATTGGGACAGCTCGACCGCAGTGCCGATGGCTATCTGCAGGCCATGCAGACTGCCGACTCTACTGGCATGGGCAACGAGATGAAAATACCCCTGATGCTGGGCATCAGCACGGCCTACACCTTCATGGGCGATTATGCCAACAGTCAGCGTTGGTGGCAACGCCTGGGCACCTTGCTGCCCACCATGCAACGGGGCGACCAGTTTATATATTACAACAACTTGGGTAATGACCATTATTTTCAGGCACATTATCAGGAGGCACGCGACTGTTTCCTGAAAGCTGCTGCACTGGTAAAGGGCAATAAAGACAAACTGTGGGACTACTACACCTCACTGGGCAACCTGGGCGAGATCTACATCTGCCTGGAACAGGCCGACTCTGCCCGTCAGATTATCAGCGAGGCCGACTCCTTCTTCCGCCGCGTCAATTTCCCACCTCTTATTTACTATATGGCCACATCCAGCATGAAACTGAAGATGCTGGAGGGCGATATTCCCGCTGCACAGGCCATCGCCGCTGCAAGTCCCAAGGACGACATCAGCATCCCTGCCGCCAAGGTGTTAAGACTGCAGGCCCTGGAACAGCTGATGAAGAAGACCGGACGCTGGCAGGAGGCCACGGAGATTCACGACGAACTGCACCAGCTCACCGACTCCATCCAGAAGAAACAGTCGGCCATGAGGATGAGCACCCAACTGCTGCAATACAAGCACGACAAGCAGCTCATGGCGCAACAGCAGGAGATAGAGCAGCAGCAGATGAGTTTCCACCTGGCCCTGGCATTACTGGCCATTGCCCTGCTGATCATCGTCGTCACCGTTGTGCTCTACCAGCTGCACCGTCGCCGCCATCGCCTGCAGGAAATCACCACCCAGCAGCAGATCATCGTGCTGCGTATGGAGAATATCCGCAACCGCATCACGCCACATTTCATCTATAATGCCCTGTCTCACGAGATGCTCGCACAGATGGATGGCAAAGCGGTCGACCTGAGTGCCCTCACGCAATTGCTGCGCCGTGGCGTCGACCAGGCCGATATGCTGGAGACCACGCTCAGCGAGGAACTGCGCTTCGTGGACTACTATGTGGAGATAGAGGGCCGGCAGATGGGCAACAAGCTGCATTACGAGAAAGTCATCGCACCAGACGTTGCGCCAGAAGAGGTGCACCTGCCTGCCATGACCATACAGATCTTTGTTGAGAATGCCATCAAGCACGGACTGCAGCGCCAGGGTGGCGAACTCACCATCCGCGTCAACCGTCAGGGCGACAGCACCCTGATAGAAGTCATCGACAACGGCAAGGGACTGGGCAACAAGAGTCCAATGGAACATACCGGCATGAAGGTGGTACGTCAAACCATCCAGATGCTCAACGAACACAACCATCAGCAAATCACATTTGGCATCGACAACTGGCAGCCATCAGGCTGCAGGGCCTGGTTGCTGGTGCCCAGCGAGTATAACTATTCCATCATCTCACAATCTTAACTGAAAAAACAATTTTAGGAAATATGCAGAAACTGACCAAGGTATTTATAGTAGACGACAATCAGGAAGCAATAGAGGTGTTACAACGCCTCTTGGAGAAGAATTATTCCGTAGACATCGTAGGCACGGCCTGCGATGCCAAGTCGGCGGCTGAGACTATCATCCAGACCGAACCCGACATCATCTTCATTGATATCGAACTGCCCACCATGTCTGGTCTGGAATTCTGCTCACTCATCCGTCAGGACATCAAGCCAGAGACCAAGGTTGTATTCTATACCGGTCACGAGAAATATATGTTGGACGCCATCCGTCACCAGGCTTTCGACTACCTGATGAAGCCACCCACAGAGCAGGACCTCAGCCAGATTATGACACGCTACTATGAAAACAAGCTGGCTGGCATTCCATCTGTAGGGTCAAACGCCGAACAGCTTCCTATCATTCTGGTTGTCAACGCCATGAACGAGCACACCACCCTGCGTATCAGCGACATAGCCTATTTCCGCTATAATCAGGAGCGAAAAATATGGGAGGCCATCTGCATGGATGGAACCATCTACCTGTTGCGTCATCGCACCACGGCCGACGTGATTCTGAACTACTCTGGCGATTTCGTTCAGATACACAAGCGTTACATTGTCAACATCAATCAGATAAAGAAGATACAGGAGTCTGCCTGTATCCTGATGGAGCCCATGGAGTCGGTCACCGAACTGCGCATCAGCAAGAACTACCGCACCCAGCTGATGTCAGCATTCTATTCACTATAGACGAAGGGACTCTTCTCACAGGAGTAAAGAGTCGTCTTCCTCGCTAAAGAGCCCCCCATCAACCTGATTTAAGCCTCCATACGTCATTGCTCAAAAAAATCAAAAAAATTTGGTTTTTTAATTGCTTCGTCGTATCTTTGTGGTCTTTTACCAAAAAACCTTATAAAGACAAAGATTTACGACACGACAAATGATACGTATTGTTATACTTTCCTTATTGATTATTCTGTCTGTCCCAACTAACATAAAGGCAGACGTATCGAAACTGCTGTTTTCGCGCCTGACGGCAGAGGACGGACTGTGTGACAATCAGGTGATGCACGTTATGCAGCTGCCCGACGAACGGATGCTGTTTACGACGTTAGGGAATATCAATATCTATGATGGAGTGAATTTCAGTCATATACATCATGCCGACATCAAGCCATTCCACCTGAAAGATTATCATGGGTTTTACCATGTGTATGTGGATAAGAGGCAGATGGTGTGGATCAAGAACACGCAGTCACTCATGTGTTTCGACCTACAGCAGAACCGATACATTACTAATATTCCGGAATTCATAAAGGAGATATGGCCTGAAAAGAATACTATTACAGATGTTTTTGTTGACACGGACTACCACCTTTGGCTATTGTCGGGCAGGGCATTATGGAACGACTATTCATGCAAGTCTGTCAATCTGAGTCCAGCATGGGGAGAGGTACAGGACGTGGATGTGTATGGCCAATACGGTTATGTGTTCTTCAGTACTGGCCATATTGTCTGCCTTGACCTGAAAACCTCATCAGTAGTCTATGCCAAGGCAGCCTACTCATCGCAGGAGGCCAAGAAATACGATATGACATCCATGGTAGTGAGAACAGCAGATGGTCATTTCTATCAGATACGCAATGGTATCGAGGGACTGTTTCTCTGCTTCGACACAAAGAGCAGGACATGGAGCAAGTTGTTCACGGCACACTTCACGCTCCACACGCTGGCAGTAAAGGATGATGCAGATATCTACTTTACCAGTTCCAGAGGGCTGTGGCGATATCATGTAAAGAATAAAACGAGAGAAGAAATAGATAACTACACGCTTTTTGATGGCAACAAGATGAGTGCCTCAGCCAATACTATCTGTTTCGACCGCCAGGGAGGTGTCTGGGTAGGCACATATCGCGACGGACTGCTATATGCACATCCCGACAGGTACCCCTTCCGCAACATAGATTCCACATCCCTCAGTTTTGATACACAAGCCACTAGTGTGGTGGACAGCCGTGGATATCTGTGGGAGTGTACCACCGATGGTCTCAGACTGACAAGGAATGGGAAGGTTAGTATGGTGTATTCTGAGGATGGTCTGTCGAACGACTGCGTCTGCGCTATCGTAGAGGACAAAGAGCATTGTATGTGGGTTTCAACGGCAAACGGGATTTCGTGTATCGAAGTGAAGAAGGATGGAGGTCTGAAGATCAACAGTTATCGCCATGCAGATGGGGTGCAACGAGGCGACTACATCATAGGCAGGGCGAAGTTGCTCAACGATGGAAGCATCGCTATGGAAGGAAAGAACGGCTGCACAGTATTCCATCCCAACGAGTTGATGAGGATGCGAAACATCCAATTAAATCCGATACTCAGAAGAATGACGAAGAATGATCATGAGATATCTCTTGACTTCTCGGCACTTAACTATGCTTTTCCTCAGCATACATATTATAAATATACGCTCACGCTAGACAGGGACTCTACCGTTACGATACTGAGACCTGGCGTTGACAGAAGCTATATTGATGACAATGGTGCGCTACATCTGACGCTACTGAAGCTGAAACCTGGCAAATATCAACTGAAGGTGGAGGCATCACTCGATGCTGACCGGTGGACGGGGAAGGCAAAAGTAGTATCTTTTGAGATTCTGCCTCCATGGTGGCAATCCACATGGGCATATGTGATATATACACTCCTGACTATCTGCATTGTGGTGGGTGGTATGGCCCTCTATTCGTACAACCAGCGCAAGCGGATGATGCGACAGATGAAGGAGGAAAGACTGATGGCCCGTATAGAGGGCTTGATGGAGCAATGTGCCCGCTATGAAGATGAGCATCAAAGCGCAAAGCCAACACAGGAAATAGCAGAGAACAATATGGATGCCCAGGACTCTGAATTTCTGAAAAAAGCCATCGCTCTTGTTGAGAAGAATCTTGGCAAACAATATACGGTAGAACAGTTGAGTAGCGATTTGTGCATGGAGAGAACCGGTCTGTATAAAAAACTCTCAGCCATTGTGGATAAGTCGCCAAGTCTTTTCATGCGAAGCATACGATTGAGCCATGCCGCTCGTCTGATACGTGAAGGCAACCATTCTCTGGCCGAGATTGCCACAAAGACAGGATTCTCATCGGCCAGTTACTTAAGCCGTTGTTTCCAAGAGGAATATGGGTGCAAGCCCTCTGAATATGCGCGCCAATAGCCTATTTTCAACATGGTTACCATTTGTTTCAACATGGTTGTTACGGCTATTTTGCAGAATAACAGTACTTTTGCAGCCGAAAACAATCTTTTAGTAAAGTGTTATGAAACGAATGTTCCTTGTGGCTTTGTTAGCCACCACCCTGACGCAAGCAAAAGCTCAGGACTACACGGTAACCACAGGTGGTATCGTGACAGAAGTTAAGTTCTACTCGCCCGACATCGTGCGAGTAACAAAGTATCAAAAGGCAGATGCTCTAAGCAAGACCGACCCGAAGGTGGTGGTGACGATGAAGCCACAGAAGGTGAACCCAACTAAGAGAGAGGGCGCCAAGGAAGACACGCTGCTGACAGACAAGGTGATGGTGACCTGCAACAAGCAGACGGGCGTGCTTGGTTTCTTCCGCCCAGACGGCACCGTACTTATCAAGGAGCGCACAAAGCCCACTTTCACCAAGCGCACGACGCATACCATAGATCCCTACAACGTATCGCAATCGTTCCGTCTCTCAACAGGCGAGGCCATCTACGGACTGGGACAGGTTCAGGACGGCACACTGAACCATCGTAACAAGAACTACAACCACATGGTGCAGAACAACATGTCGGTATGGATTCCATTCATCCACTCCACCCGCGGCTACGGTCTGTATTGGGACCTCTACGGTCCCTGCGATTTCAGCGACGACGCGACCAATGGTGCCACCTTCAAAACCGAAGCAGCACATGCCGTAGATTATTATGTACTGGTGGGTGCAGCGGAGCGTGGCGACGAGGTGCAGCAACTGGTACGCCAGTTGTCGGGACAGGCCACAATGGTGCCGCTCTGGACCTTCGGCTACTTCCAAAGCAAGGAGCGCTATAAGAGCGCTACAGAGACACTGGGCGTGCTGCAAAAGTATCGCTCACAGAAAGTACCCATCGACTGCGTGGTGCAGGACTGGCAGTATTGGGGAGGTAACAACCAATGGAACGCAATGGAATTCCTTAATCCAGAATTCAAGACCACCTATCCTCAGATGATCAACGGAATGCACGCTGATGGTGCTCATCTGCTGATTTCCATTTGGGCGAATTTCGGACGCGATACTAAGCAGTTTGCACACTTTAAGGAGAAAAACCAACTGATGAAGATGGGCAACGACATCATGTCGTCAACATGGCCCAACAATGAGGGGGTTGGCATCTACTGCCCTTATCAGCAATCGGCTCGCAAATACTACTGGCAATGTCTATATGAAGGACTGGTAAACAAAGGTGTGGATGCATATTGGGTGGATTCTTCCGAACCCGATCACTACCAAGGTGGTGAGGATTGGGAGAAGACCAATGACTTCATCGTGTTGAACAAAGATGATGAAGACAATGCCACATTAAATCCTCATTCGCTCGAAACGTCCCATACGTGGCGTGCGATGCGCAATGTGTTCCCGCTGATGCATGCCAGCGGCGTATATGAAGGACACCGTGGACAGAAAGCTCCTGAGACCGAGGCCCGCCGTGTGATGATTATGACCCGTTCTGGCTTTATCGGCATGCAACGATATGGCGCTGGAACATGGAGCGGCGACATCACTGCTTCGTGGGAGACATTAGGAAATCAGATTCCAGCAGCCCTAAACTATTCTGCCTGCGGTATTCCAAGTTGGAACAGTGACATCGGCGGTTTCTTCAACGGGTCATTCAAGGGCGCCGGACAGGATATCTACAACGAGCTCTACTGCCGATGGATTCAGTTCGGCACATTCTGCACCATCATGCGCAGTCATGGTTCAAGCACCGATCGTGCCATCTACCAGTTTGGCAAGGAAGGCGAGAGTTATTATGACATCATCAACAGATATATCAACCTGCGCTATGCCCTACTGCCTTATATCTATAGCATGGACCGACGGGTTTACAACGAAGGTTATTCTTTCATGAGGGCGATGGGTATTGCTTATCCAACTGATGCAGCCACCCACAACCTGAAAGACCAGTTCATGTTTGGAAGCAATCTGCTTGTAGCTCCCGTGGTGAAGTCGCAGGCTACACAGCGAAGTGTTTATCTGCCAAAGGGCGATGGCTGGACGGATGTATGGAACGGACAGCAATACGATGGTGGACAGACCGTGAAACGCGATGTCAATTTGGCACTGATGCCCCTTTATGTACGACAGGGTACCATTATGCCATGGGGCCCCAAGGTGCAGTACAGCGAACAGAGCAACTGGGACAACCTTGAGATACGTATCTACCCCGGTGCCGACGGCACATTCACCCTCTATGAGGACGAACGCGACAACTATAACTACGAGCAAGGACACTTCACGGAGATTCCTTTTTCATGGAACGACAAGACCAAGACACTCACCATTGGAGCTCGCAGCGGTGCTTTTGACGGTATGCTAAAGAATCGCACCTTCCGCATTGTACTGGTCGATGCCGAGAAGCACATGGGTCTTGGCATACAACAGTCGCAGCGTTTCAGTAAGGAGGTGAAATACACGGGCAGCGAAGTCAACGTAAAAATTGACAATGATCATACAACAAGCGAGGATGTTACCGCCATTCGGAGTATCCAGGCCACACCCTCAAATGTCAATCTCTATTTGGGCCAGAGCCAGACCTTTGCCGTCAAGGCAAAGCTGGCCGACGGCTCATCAAAATTTATCACTCTCGATGCTGTATACGAGAGTAGCGACACGCTGGTGACCACTGTGCGAGACGGCATTATCCATGCAGGTCTGAAAGAAGGCCACACCGACATCAACGTCACCTATACCGACGGACTGGGTACTACTCATCAGACCACTATCGGTGTAGATGCCTCCGTTCCCACAAACCTCTACAACTGGAAAGCCTACGACTGGTATAAAAACCGTGTGGCCGACCGCCTCGGAGCTTCCGACATTGCCTACAGCAGCAAGGACAACACCATCACAATCACCAAGACTGGAGCGCAGAATATCGCGCTAAAATATTCGGATAAGAAATACATGGAGCCGGGCACAAAATACCTCGTGGCAGTGGCTACAGACGTTTCAAAGAACAAAGATGACTCGCAACTATGGTACATCAACGGTAACTGGGTGAACATTGTCAATCCTACTGATGTGCGCACCCTGAAAGACGGACGTATCATGATTGCATGGACCATTGATGAAAGCACAGGATACCAACTGACAGGAGAGACCATCTTTGGTTTGACCTCCACCAATGCACAGGGACGTTCCGTCATCAGTTTCATAGGCTTTACATCCGACCTGAAGAAGCTCCAGCAGGAGTTTAACGTTGCCGTGGGAATTGCTCCCATTACCTCCAACCAGCACACGATGCACTCTATCTATGCCATCAACGGTACTCCACGCACTCATTTATCTACCGATATCAACATCATAACCAACGGCAGCAAAACAGTAAAACTGCTCAAGAGATAGTCCTATTTTTACGAAAAAGCGTCTAGCCTGCTATCACTCTGCTCCTAGCCTGCTCCTAGGTTGCTCCTAAGTTGCTCCTAAGCTGCTCCATGGAGCAGGCTAGAAGCAGGCTAAAGCGAAGGTAAGGCGATGCTAATAGCTCCGATCACTGCCAATGCAAAATATAAATGGGGCTGACAAACTTTGAGTTGTCAGCCCTTTTTATTATCTACCAAGGAACTTGTGGGGTTACTTGTGGGGTACTTGTCGGGTGCTTGTCGGGTACTTGCCCTGTACTTGTACCTGCTTTCACTCTGCTTCTAAGCTGCTTCCAAGCTGCTTCTAGCCTTACTCACGAGTATGGCTAGACTATGGCTACAGTATGGCTGGACTATGGCTAGACTATGGCTACAGTATGACTGGACTATGGCTAGACTATGGCTAAAGTATGGCTAAAACGAGAGAAGAGCGAGAGTCACTGCCAGAAATGCAGTATTAGCTGATGATGAGAAAAAAGCCTATTTTTAAACCAAAAAGTTTGTTTGCAATAAAATTTTCCACTAAAAAGTGATACAATCACATTTTTTTGTATCTTTGCACCAAAATATAACAACTAATGATAAAAACGAAGCAGGAAGTAGAGCAACTAAAAAGTCCATTTACTGGAGGAAAGGTAAAGGAAGTTAGCACAATCGAAGAACATGAATTCCGGAAGGAGAAGTTCTCGGTTCATGTACGCTATTACGTTTGCGAGGATACCGGTGAGAAGTTTACCACAACCGAGCAGGATGAGCTTCTGTTCAACGAGCTCTATTCCCAGTATCGTGTCAATCATGGGATACCATTCCCTGAGGAAATAAAGGGTATCCGACTGCGATACAGCCTTAACTACCAGCAAATTACCAAGATTCTCGGTTTTGGCGTCAACCAGTATGCACAGTATGAGAAGGGACAGATGCCCTCGGAATCAAACGGCAAGCTGCTTTCTGCAGCCATGAACAAAGATTTCATGCTGCATCTGCTGGAAGACAGTCGTACGGAGTTTGACAAAGCAGAATACGAAAAAGTATATCATTCTGTATATGCCTCAGAAACGAAAGCTGAGAGTGAAGTCCAGAAGCGTCTGATCTATCGGGGCATCCGCCGTTCCATCTATAATGGTTTCGGTGCCTTGAATGTCAGCAAAGTTTCGGAAATGGTAAAATTCCTTATATCCCAGGAAGGGGGCATCTTCCCTACAAAACTCAACAAAGCAATGTTCTATGCCGATTTCCTGAACTACAAGCAAAGAGGCATTTCCATTAGCGGATTAGAATACCAGGCTATTCAATATGGTCCTGTTCCCGTTCACTACGACACCATCTATGACAACATCGACGGTATCGACAAAGAAATCGTTATATCCCATAATATGGAGAGCACACGATTGAGTTGCCAGTCATACGATGCCAGCGTCTTTACATCAGAAGAACTGGAGATATTAAAACTGGTATCAGACAAGCTTCGTCCGATGACTACGCAGGAAGTCATAGAAATGAGTCACGTAGAAGAAGCATGGAAAGACAACCGCGAAGGGAACCAGCTGATTCCTTATTCAGAGGCCTTTGACCTAAGATTCCCTCTGCTATAATAATTGCAGTGAAAAGGTCATCAGAAGTCCACATTATTTCGTACCTTTGCAGCGAGAATAACAACACATAAGGATTTACAATATGATAGAAACAGGTCTGAAATATACAAGTGAGTTGACGGTGACTGATGATGTCACAGCCGTAAAGATGGGTTCCGGCGATATGCCTGTGCTGGCCACTCCCGCCATGATGGCATTAATGGAGAATGCAGCCATGATGGCCGTTGCCAAGGAGTTGCCAGAGGGATGCACCACCGTTGGCGGCCATATCGAGTCATCCCATCTCAAACCCACGAAAGTGGGCGACAAAGTGACTGCCACAGCAGAGGTGACCAAGGTTGACGGCAAGAAGATTACGTTCAAAGTGGCCGCCTACGCTGGCGACACCCTGCTTGGCGAGGGTACGCACCTCAGGTTCATTGTCGACAAGGAGCGGTTCATGTCTAAATTGTAGACATCCCCTACCCTAACCTCATCAAATGTTAAAATTAGACCGATTTCCGAAAAAATATTTGGAGGATATGGGGGAAATATATACTTTTGCCATCGTAAAACTATCACAACAATCAAAACAATTGTAACAATGAAAGGAACGATTAAGGAAATGATTTACTGCCGAGCGCGCTTTGGGGCTATGCTTCGAAGACGGGAGGTGCAGCAAAGCCTGGATGCAGGTTTTGGCCTTGCGTTCCTGCGTCCCGTTGCCAGCAAGCGACCAGAGGTCGGGCGCGGTATCTGCGTTCTTTGACATATTGCTACAATTGAAGAAAGTATGTGATAGAGAACTCTGAGAAGAAAACTCTATGATAGTAAGGACGGATGCCCGCTGGGCATTTGTCTGAAGACTCTTGCGCCCTTTTCGAGAAGGGCATTCTGATGTGATTTTTGGTTGTTTTTAAAGATGTTTATAGGATGAATAATTTTTTGATTGGAATAAGGAGACTTATCTACGGTTTTCAGAAACAGACAAGAGAGACCATTTGGCAATACATGGATGAACTGGCCACAGATTCGGATATATACTCTAAGGAACTGAAGGACTTCTGTCCGGAGGTTGCTAACGACAGACTTTTCGTCTATGCCTCAAACCACAACCTGGTGGTGGTGCTGCTGGATACCAGTGGCAGGGAGGAGAAAACGGGGCCTGAGGCGCGTGTGAAGGCGGTGCTGAACATCATAGAGACGCGTCTGGAGAATAGCCACCACTATGTGAGCCTGTTTGGCGTGGTACTCACGGGAAAGACGATAAAAGAGCCCGCTTTGTCGCCCCTCGACGAGGAGTTTGCTGAGATCAAGGTGTTTGACAAGATGACGAACCTGAAGCGCCGCAGGGTGAAGCTCTACGAGGACCGTATGCCGTACGGCAAGGTGCTGGTGGAGGATGCCACGAACCCGTTCAACGACCTGTATGTGCCTATGGGCAATGAGGACAATGAGGAGGACGAGGAACTGGAGGACAACTACTCGTCGGAATACGAGGATCCTGACGGTGATTTCGATGCCCTCCTGAAAAAATTCATTGACCACGACTTCGAGCAGGTGGACGAGGAGGATGACGACTACGACATGAACGACGCTGTAACAGGGGATAAGACGGAAGAGCTCCCGATTCCGAAGTGGGCCAGGGAGGATGAGGATGAGGATGATGACGAGAACGAAGACATCACATTCCCCTCGGGCGAGATAGAGCAGAACCTGAACCTGAGCGTGAAGGTGAAGATACTACGTCCGATTCCCAATCCGCGAAGGGAACTGGAGAAGCTGGTGGGTTGCGAGGACATCAAGCGGAGGATGGACGAGCTGGTGGCGCTGACGCAATACAACAAAATGATGCAGAAGTCGTTCCCCATGAGTAAGCAGCACGAGGTGTCGCTCCACAGCGTGTTCCTGGGCAGGCCGGGCACAGGCAAGACCACCGTCTGCAAGATATTCGGTTCACTGCTCCATCAGGCGGGGGCACTGTCGAAGGGACATGTGGTGATGTGCGACCGCGGCACGTTTATCGGTACGCTATGGGGCGACGAGGAGCGCTCCATGAACCAGGTGCTGGAGATGGCCAAGGGCGGCGTGCTGATGATTGACGAGGCCTACCTGCTGAACGGCAAGCACGAGACGGACCCGGGCAAGCTGGTGATACAGTTGCTGATGAATATCCTGGCCGACGAGACCCAGCGCGACATTGCCGTGGTACTCTGTGGGTATAAGGAACCGATGCAGAAACTGCTGGACAGCACCCCCGGATTGCAGTCGCGCTTCCCCAACAAGTTTGAGTTTACGGATTTCTCCATCGAGGAACTGCTGGAGATTACCCGCAGGCGCGTGAGGGAGTACGAATATGAGTTTACCCCCGAGGCGTGGGACAAATACCGCGACGTGCTGGCGGAGGCCTATCAGCAGCGCGACCCGCAGACATGGGGTAATGCCCGGTTTATAGGCAACCTGCTGGACCGTATCTATATCCAGCATGCCAGGCGCTGCGTCAGGGAGCGTCCCACGGAGAAAGGTCAGTTGCGCCTGCTCACCCCTGATGATATATGTCAGATAGAAGTGCCCAAACCACGTCCCTCCATCGGCTTTGCCATCAGCCGGTGAGGGGCGTAGGCCTACTAAAAGCACTACCTCTGACCTACGGTCGAAGGTAGGCTGCACCTCGGAAATTAAAGAAAAATGACTTTTTCCTTTGTATTTCGCTCGGTTTGCACTACCTTTGCAGTCAAATTTTAGAGAAGGCAATGGCAAACAACTTAAGATTTCAGGTAGTAGAAGAGGCGTTTAAGAAGCACGCCCTCGATGTGAAGGCGCCCTCAGAGCGCCCTTCTGAGTATTTTGGCAAGTATGTTTTCAATCGTCAGAAGATGTACAAATACCTGCCAAAGGACATCTACGACAAGATGATTGACGTGATGGATAACGGTGCCCGACTGGACCGCTCGATAGCCGATGCAGTGGCTGCAGGCATGAAGAAGTGGGCACAGGAGATGGGCGTGACGCACTACACACACTGGTTCCAGCCCCTGACAGAGGGTACTGCCGAGAAGCACGATGCCTTCGTAGAGCACGACGGCAAGGGTGGCATGATTGAGAAATTCAGTGGCAAGCTGCTGGTTCAGCAGGAGCCCGATGCCAGTTCATTCCCCAACGGTGGTATCCGCAATACCTTCGAGGCACGCGGCTACTCTGCCTGGGACCCCACATCGCCCGTGTTTATCATCGACGACACACTGTGTATCCCCACCATCTTTATCGCCTATACGGGTGAGGCCCTGGACTACAAGGCTCCCCTGCTCCGTGCTATCCACGCCGTGAACAAGGCCGCTAAGGATGTTTGCCAGTATTTCTATGACGACGTGACCAAGGTGCAGGTGAACCTGGGCTGGGAACAGGAGTATTTCCTCGTGGACGAGGGTCTCTACTCTGCCCGTCCTGACCTGCTGATGACGGGTCGCACACTGATGGGCCACGAGAGTGCGAAGAACCAGCAGATGGACGACCACTACTTTGGTACCATCCCCGACCGTGTGCAGGCCTTTATGAAGGACCTCGAGATACAGTCGCTGGAGTTGGCCATCCCCGTGAAGACACGTCACAACGAGGTGGCACCCAACCAGTTTGAGCTGGCTCCTATCTTTGAGGAGTGCAACCTGGCCGTGGACCACAACATGCTGCTGATGAGTCTGATGAAGAAGGTGGCCCGCAAGCACGGTTTCCGCGTGCTGCTCCACGAAAAACCCTTCGACGGCATCAACGGTAGTGGTAAGCACTGCAACTGGAGTCTGAGTTCGGACAACGGCGTATTGCTGCATGCCCCCGGCACCACTCCTGAGGAGAACCTGCGTTTCATCACGTTTATCGTGGAGACGCTGATGGCAGTATATCATCACAACGGTCTGCTGAAGGCCAGCATCATGAGTGCCACGAATGCCCACCGTCTGGGTGGCAACGAGGCTCCTCCTGCCATTATCAGTTCGTTCCTGGGCACACAGCTCACCGAGGTGCTGAACCATATTGAGACATCAGAGACCAACGAGTTGTTCAACCTGAAGGGTAAGCAGGGCATGGAGATTGACATTCCCCAGATTCCCGACCTCGTGGTAGATAATACAGACCGTAACCGCACATCACCTTTCGCCTTCACCGGCAACCGTTTTGAGTTCCGCGCACCTGGTTCCAGCGTGAACTGCGCCAGTGCCATGATAGCGCTGAACGCTGCAATGGCTGAAGCGCTGAATTCCTTCAAGGACCGCGTCGATGCAAAGATTGCCAAGGGAGAGGACAAGATACAGGCGCTGCTTGAGGTTCTGAAAGACGATGTGAAGACCTGTAAGCCTATCCGCTTCGACGGCAACGGCTACTCTGAGGAATGGGTAGAGGAAGCTGCCAAGCGCGGACTGGATGTAGAGAAGTCGTGCCCCGTGATTTTTGAGCACTACCTCGACGAGTCAAGCATCAAGATGTTTGAGAGCACGAAGGTGATGAACAAGAAGGAGCTGGAGGCACGCAACGAGGTGAAATGGGAGATGTATGTGAAGACGGTGCAGATCGAGGCACGTGTGCTGGGCGACCTGGCCATGAACCACATCATCCCCGTGGCTACCCACTACCAGAGCAAGCTCATCAAGAACGTTCAGGGCATGAAGGAGGTATTCCCCGCAGAGCGTGCCGAACGCCTGTCAACACGTAACATGAAGCTGATCGAGGAGATTGCAGAGCGTACGGAGAGAATAGAACAGTTGGTTGAGGAACTGACGGATGCCCGTCGTGTGGCCAACCGCATCGAGGATATCCACGAGCGCGCCATCCAGTATCACGACACCGTTTGTCCCCACATGGAGGCTATCCGCAAGGAGATTGACAAACTGGAACTGATCGTGGAGGACGGTCTCTGGACTCTGCCAAAATACCGCGAACTGCTGTTTATCAGATAAGACAGAGTAATGTTTTTAAGACACAGTAACATAAGAACATATTTTGTCTAAAGACACATTAACAGAGTAACATAAGAACAGACTAACACAAATGGAACAGGACAAGCTGAACGAGGTGCTACAGAGAAACGTAGCCAAACTGTCAAAGCTATCGGAGCGCGAGCGTGACATGATGCCCGCGGGTACAGCTCCGATGCCTAGTGTAGAAGAGGTAAGACGTATTGTGAGTCTGTGTAAGGACATCATCTTCACCGACTATTTCCACAAGCGTCAGAGCGACGAGAAGATGCGTTCTTACCATATTGGCGTGAGCATGGACGAGCTCTACAACCTGCTGAAGCGCCAGATAGCACGCGGCATGCAGTTTTGTGAGGACTGTGACTGTTCCGAGGAGCAGATACTCCGTTCGGCAGAAGACCTGGCCCTGCAGTTCATTGACCAGTTGCCCGAGGTGAAACGTCTGCTCTACACGGATGTGGAAGCGATGTTCCAGAGCGACCCCGCCGCCACCAACTATGGCGAGGTGATATACTGCTATCCCGTAATGAACACGATGACACACTATCGCATTGCCCATGTGCTGCACCTGATGGAGGTGCCCGTCATCCCCCGTATCATCACGGAGCAGGCTCACTCGAGGACGGGTATCGATATCCACCCGGGTGCAAAGATTGGCGAATACTTCGCTATAGACCATGGCACGGGTGTGGTGATTGGTGAGACTGCCATCATCGGCAACCACGTGACGCTGTATCAGGGTGTGACACTGGGTGCCAAGAGCTTCCGTTACGACGAGAACGGCAATATGCTGAACATCCCTCGTCACCCGATCATCGAGGACCATGTCACCGTGTATTCAAACGCGTCTATCCTGGGACGTATCACCATTGGTCACCACTCTATTATCGGTGGTAACATCTGGGTGACAAATGATGTGCCCCCTTACTCTCGCATCCAGCAGAGCAAGGCCGTGGACCTGTCGTTCCAGGGAGGACTGGGGATTTGAAAGTTGAGAGTTGAAAGTTGAAAGTTGAGAGATAAAAAAAACGAGCAAGGATTCTTGCTCGTTTTTTTGTTTTTTAGCGGATGTTGTCGTAGTAGTCTTCGGGCGACTCCACCTTTACCAGGTTGAAGGCGGCCAACTGCTCGCCAGTGTCGAAATTGTCGAAGTAGCCACGGAAACGCATCCTGCTGCCCACATAGTAGGTCTCGAAATCACGGATAATCACCTTCTGGCCATCATCATAGCGCAGGATAATCTTGCCATCGCGTACCACCCAGTCGAAATACACCTTCGTATAGCGGCGCGTCTCGTAGTTATAGTCAATCTCATAGCCATCGCCACCCTTGCTCCATGAGTCGGGCTGGCGGAACATGATTTCCGTGTCGTAGTCGTTGGAGGCATAGCCACGGTAAGAGTAGTAGTTGCCGGTGATGGTACCCTGCCATACGCCCTCCAGGTCGTAGGCCAGGTCACGGTCTTCATCACAGCTGGCTAAGGTCATCACGGTCATCACTAGGATGAACATCATCTTGGTGTAAGTGAAAATGGTTTTCATAATAGCTTTTTATTGTTGTTTAGTGAATATAAAATTTCTCAGCATGATTGAGGAGAGAAGTGTCAAGGCCGAGAGGCCCTGTGCCAATACGAAGAAGGCGTTATAGCCCAACGCATGTACCAGTGGGCCGGCCACCAGGCACCCCATCAGCAGGGAGAGAGCCATGAGCGACTTGCCGCACTCGCGGTAGTGGGTGAGCTTCAGGTAGGACAGGTAGGCGGCGAAGCCCAGTCCGTAGGCCAACTGGTCTGCCAGTACGCCGGCGCCCACCAGCAGCAGGTCCTCGGGTTGCCAGTAGCTGAGGGCCACATAGACCACGCAGGGTATCAGCATGCAGAGCGTCATGGGCATCAGGCAATGGTAGAGTCCGAAACGACGGACAGCCTTCCTGCCCAGGAAACCGCCAAAGGTCAGGGCCACGATACCCACGATACCCATCACGAAGCCAAACTCCTGGGGCGACAGGCCCACACCGCCATTGCGGAAGGTGTCTATCAGGAACAGGATGCTCACCTTGCCCACCATAGCCTGCGCAAAGGCGTAGAAAAGCAGGAAGAACACGCCGCGGTACCAGCCGCGCTGTTTCTGTGGCAGGGAGGGGGCGTCATCAGCCTCATCAGCACAACGTGTGCGGGGCAGTGTCCAGATATGCCAGAAGAAGAGCAGCATGAAGAAGCCCGACAGGAAATAGAACAGCACGCGCCAGGCGTAGAGCATGTCGTGGCGGTAGAATATCTGCAGGTTGCCTGCCAGCACCAGCAGCACACCCTGGCCCACGACCAGGGCGAATTTACGGAACAGTTCCTGGACAATGGAGTGATGAGGGGCTAAGGGGTGAGAACGCGAGAACTCGTCGGCCGCCACATTATGCAGGGCGGTGAGCCAGGATATCAGGACCAGCAGGCCCCACATGGCACCTTCCACCGACAGCAGACAGGCCAGGAAGCCGAAGGCCGTGGCCAGGAGGAACTGCGTCAGCAGGATCCACAGACGGTAGTTCAGCACCCGGCCTACCCATGGTTTCCACCACACTTTCAGCACCCAGGGCAGGTACATCACAGACACGCCACACAGACAGGCACTCATGGTCAGGCCCATCTGGCGGAGCATCAGCAGTACAATGACAAAGATAACGACGCGTGGCATCCCCTTTGCGAAATACAAAGAGGAGAGCCATGGTGTCATTCTGCCCTGATTGCCCATCACGCCTTATTTCTTTTTACCAAATTCAGGGTCGATCTTCACGAACCAGGCCACCAGGAAGGTGACACCACACAGCGCCATGACAATCAGGAAGAAGGTCTGATAGCCCACCGCATCCTTCAGGAAACCGGAGAACATGGCCGGTACCTGCAGGCCCAGGTACGAGAGACCTGTGCAGATAGCGTAGAACGAGGTCTTGAACGGACCCATGCTGAAATAGAGCATATAGAGGGTGAGCGCCGTGAAGCCAAGGCCATAGCCAAACTGTTCGATGAAGATGCACGAGCTGACCAGCACCATGTTATCGGGCATGGCATAACTCATATAGACATAGACCACATCGGGCAGGGTGATGGCACATACCATAGGCCACAGCCAGCGCTTCAGTCCGTCGCGACTGGCCAGCCAGCCACCGACGATACCGCCCAGCAAC
>Ga0256404_1003112_pt1 | contig 34845 bp, 35 predicted proteins | sample RumenRJG_01DNA_FD_185990 | JGI IMG/M metagenome (GOLD analysis project Ga0256404, IMG submission 185990) | Bovine rumen microbial communities from Lethbridge, Alberta, Canada - RJG_01 | ecosystem: Host-associated > Mammals > Digestive system > Stomach > Rumen | place: Canada: Alberta | collected... | reverse complement strand
TTTTTTTATATAATCTTAAAATATGAAAAAGGGAATTTTAATCATCCTTAGTGGACCTAGTGGAGTAGGCAAAGGGACAGTTAGGCAATTTTTAATGAAAGATAAAGAATTAAATCTTGCATTTAGCGTTTCTATGACCACGAGAGCTCCAAGAGCTGGGGAAGTTAATGGAAAAGATTACTTTTTTGTAAGCAAAGATGAATTTAAAAAAGCTCTTGAAAATGATGAGCTATTAGAACATGCCACTTTTGTAGATAATAGTTATGGAACTCCAAAAAAATATGTTGATTCTCTTTTGCAAGAAGGAAGAAATGTTCTTTTAGAAATAGATACAAATGGCGCTCTTCAAGTAATGAAAAATAGTAGAGATGATTACGTCTCCATTTTTCTAACTTGTGATAGTTTAGAAGAACTAGAAAAAAGAATTAGAGGTAGAAAAAGTGAGAGCGAAAAAGTTATTTTGGAACGTTTAGAAAAAGCCAAAAAAGAAATTTTACTTGAGAAATTTTATCAATATGTTGTTTTAAACGACGTGCCATCAAGAGCGGCTGACGAAATTATCCAAATTATTAAAAATAAGATAGCAAAAGCCTAATGTCTTTTGCTAGAAAAAAGCATAATAATAATTTATGATTTAGAGAGAGGAGTTTTTATATGATTACAATTACAGTTTTAGGCATAGATCCTTACTTATTAAGACAAGTTAGTAAAGCTTGTACAGACAAATTAGCCAATTTATATGAATGTAAAAAAGATGACATCGATTTTTTTGCACCAGAAGGGCTTTTGGTTCATGATGGAGTCGAACAAAATACATGGAATTTAATTGTAAGAGTTCATGCTCCTTTAAAGGTAAAAATCATGGAAGACAAGGCTGTTAAAATAATTCATCAGTTCTTAAAAGATACCTGCATTAATATGTCCGTTGAATTTTATTATTATAGCCTTGATAATCGTTATGAATTTAATTCAACTGATCACCCAAGATTTATGACTGAAGAAAATCTTGTTGTTGAAGATGAAGAAGAAATAGAAGAAGCAAACCAAGAAGAACCATATCTTGGTGATGTTTTTGAAGAATTTAATAAACAAGTCGAAGAAGAAAAAAAGAAGGATAAATAATGAATCTTCTTGCAGATAGTCATGAAATAATCACTAATATTTTGATTAATAAAAAATCATTTACTAAATCAGTAAATGCTTTTTTTCAAACTAGAGCAAGAGATAGTTTTGAGATAAAAAATATAATTAAAATCTATCTTTTATTTTTTAAAAAATATTATTATTTTGAAGCTTTAACTAAAGAATTACTTACCAAAGCAACACCAAGTTTAATTACATATTTAGGAGTTTCTTTAATCTATTTAAGACTTTATAAAAGTGAAAAAGTTAATGTTATTGAATTTTTAAAAAGAGCTTTGAAGAACAATAAAGAAAAATATAACGCCGATATTGAAAATATTTTAATTGATTATTCAAATAATGAAGAATATCAATTGAAAAATATCGAACAAGGTAGTTTTGAATATTATTCAATTGTTTTTAATCTACCTTTATGGTTTATTAAAATGATTTTTTCTCAACAAAATAAAGAAAATGTAAAAGTAATTTTGGAGAGTTTTAAAACAAAGAGAGAACAGCATTTTTTAAAGTCTAAACTTGCAGATCTTGATGAAATAAATAGTGAAGAACTTAAAGAATTTAGGGAAATTGATGATCATTTATTTAAAACTGAAAATTTAAAAAGTGAATTAATTTCCAACCGGACATTTATAAAGTCTTCATCGTTTTTTGAAAAAATTTTCAAAAACAAATTAAGAATTAATAATAGGTATATCACTCTATATCAAGCAGAAATCAATACATTTTATTATCGATTTTTAAATGAATATCTTTATTTAAACAATGTTTTAAATATTTTTGTCGAATCACATTATGAAAATTCTGAATTGATAAAAAAAGTTATGCCAAAAGTTATCAAGGATTTGTCTATTCATGAATCAAGTGTTGGTGAGTTAATTTGCTATCTTGGAGCAAAACAAGACATCATTTTTTATGAACCAAAATCAACTTGTTTTGAAAAATTTTTCATAATTCCAGAATATCGTGTAATTTTTAATCAAAATAGTATTGATGGATTGATAAAAAAACAAAAAGAGGGTTTACAAGAAATTTCGACATATCTTGAAAATAATGGAAAATTGATTTATTTAGTCGAAACTCTCGATGTAAAAGAAACAAAAAATGTAACTAAAGAATTTCTTGATAAAAACGCCGATTTTGTCCTTGAAAAAGAAGAATGTATACTCCCAAAAGAAAGCGACAAATCAATTGGATATTATGCAATTTTAAAGAGGGTAGAACATGCTTAATTTATATAATTTCACGTTAGAAAAACTTGAACAACAAATGGCTCTTGAAGGTCAAAAAAAGTATAGAGCAACTCAACTTTTTAAATGGATCTATGAAAAAAATGTAAGTAATTTTGATGATATGAGCGATGTTTCAAAATCTTTTAGAGATGTTTTAAAAGAAAAATATTGTCTTATAAAACCAAAAATTTTTAAAAAACAATGTTCAAGCGATGGAACAATTAAATTATTGTTGGAACTTGAAGATGGAAATAAAGTCGAAACCGTTTTAATGCGATATAACTATGGTGATGTAGCTTGTGTTACTAGCGAAGTTGGTTGCAATATGGGTTGTGCTTTTTGCGCTTCTGGACTTTTAAAAAAGAAAAGAGGTTTAGAAGTTAGTGAATTAGTTGGACAAGTTTTAGTTTTAAATGACTTATTAAATGAAGAAGGAAATGGTGAAAGAATAACTCATGTAGTTGTTATGGGAACGGGAGAGCCATTTGATAATTACGATAATGTCCTTTCTTTTATAAGAGTTTTAAATCATCCACATGCTCTTGCGATAGGTGCAAGACATATTACAGTTTCAACTTGTGGGATTCCTGATAAAATTCGTCAATATGCTCATGAAGGTTTGCAAATTAACCTTGCAATTTCTTTACATGCTCCAAATGATGTAATAAGAAATAAGATTATGCCTATTTCTTTAAAATATCCATTAAATGAATTAATGGATGCTGTTAAATATTATGAAAAAGAAGCAGATAGAAGAGTAACTTTTGAATACATCTTACTTGCGGGGGTAAATGACTCGGTTAAGGATGCTAAAGATTTAGCTCATTTAATAAAAGGTACAAAAGCTTATGTAAATTTAATTCCCTATAATCCTATAAAAGAATTAAAATATAAAAGAAGCAGTAATGAGAATGTTCATTCTTTCATGAATATGTTATTATCGTGTGGTATAAATGTAACAATTCGTAAAGAATTTGGAACTGATATAGATGCTGCGTGTGGACAATTAAGAGCGAAAAATGAACAAAAAATTTAATGGAACATATTCTTACCAAAAAGATATTGGTAAAGTTAGAGTCTCTAATGAAGATGAATCTCTTGTAATCGTTAATGCGGATGGCGATGTTTTAATGATGGTTGCTGATGGGATGGGCGGACATCAAAAAGGAGATTATGCCTCTTTAGAAACGATTAATTATTTAAAAGATCTTTTCCAAACAAAAGGAAAATTTTTCAACCAATTAGAAGTTGTTTATTGGTTAAAAAAAGCAATAAAAGAAGTTAATAATCATATTTTTTCTATTAGTGATAATAATTCGCAATATAGTGGGATGGGAACAACATTAGTTCTTGCTTTCTTATATAAAAATAAACTTATTGTTGCAAATTGTGGTGATAGTAGATGCTATATCTATAATAAAAAAGACGAACTTATCCAACTTACTGAAGACCAAACATATGTAAATTATCTTTATAGAAGCGGACAAATTAAAAAAGAAGAAATGTTAACACATCCAAAAAGACATGTTTTAACAAACGCAATTGGAATTTTCCCATCTCTTTCGATTGATATAAAAGTTTTAAATTACGGAGGAGAAAAAATCCTACTTTGTAGCGATGGACTTTATAATAATGTTAAAGAAAGTGACATCCAAAATGTCTTGCACACCGATCAAACAACTCAACAAAAAGTAGCATCATTAATAAATATTGCAAATTATAATGGTGGAAGCGACAATATTTCTCTTGCTCTTTGGGAGAGTTTAAATGATGAAGATTAATGATTTATTAAATAATAGATATCGTGTCATAAATTTATTGGGACATGGTGGTATGAGCGATGTTTTCGAAGCTCGAGATATAATTTTTAAGCGACCTGTCGCTATAAAAATTATTAAAAGCGAATTTGCAGATAAACCAGAAAATTTAATTCGTTTTGAAAATGAAGCTCGTTTTTCTAGCGCTTTAAATCATCCAAATATTATTAAAATCTATGATTATAGCAAGCAAGATGGTCTTCCTTACATTGTAAATGAATATGTTAAAGGTCAAACTTTAAGAGATGCCCTTGATTTTAAAAAGAGATTTCAAGTGAAAGAAGTTTGTAGAATTATGCTACAACTTTGTGATGCAGTTATTTATCTTCATTCAAAAAATATAATTCATAGAGATATCAAACCACAAAATATTTATTATGATGCAAATGGCGATGTTAAACTTGGTGATTTTGGAATTTCATATTTATTAAATTCGACTTTTAATATAAATGAAAATAAAAGAGTTATGGGCACAGCTCAATATCTTGCTCCAGAAATTGTAAAGGGCGAACTTCCATCTTTTCAAACCGACATTTATGCGATGGGGATTAATTTTTATGAACTTCTAACAGGAAGAGTGCCTTTTGATGGAACTGATCCTAGTGAAATTGCAAAACAACATATAAATAGTGTGATTCCTTCTCCTTTAAAAATTATTCCTACACTTCCAAAGGAAGTTGAGCAAATAATTTTTAAAGCTACTAATAAAAATTTAGCACTTAGATATAAAAATGTACAAGAAATGAAAGATGACATCATTTCTTTATATAATAATAAAAAAGCTATGAAGAAAGGGACTAGTTTACTTTCTAGAATTTTTGGGTTTGCAAATGATTAATAAAGTTATTGAAATCTCTCCATCTATTTTATCGGCGGACTTTAAGTTTCTTGATGAAGATATTAAAGATATTATTAACGCCGGTGTTAAATATCTTCATTTTGATGTAATGGATGGACAATTTGTAAAAAATATTTCTTTTGGAATCCCAGTTTTAAAATCATTGAAAGAAGGATATTATCCTTTAATTTTCGATGTTCATTTAATGATTATTGATCCGGAAAAATATCTTGAAGACTTTATTAAAGCTGGAGCTGATATTGTAACAATTCACTATGAAGCTGTTAAAGAAGAAGACATTATAAGGTTAAGTGAGTTCGCTCATAAATTAGGTACTAAATTTGGACTTTCAATAAAACCAAAAACTGAAGTAAGCAAAATTAAACCATTTTTAAAGTATTTAGATTTAGTGCTTGTAATGTCAGTTGAACCAGGTTTTGGTGGGCAAAGTTTTATTGAATCTTCATGTGAAAAAATTTCTGAACTTAAAAAGGTGAAAGAAGAAAATAAATATCAATATTTAATAGAAGTTGATGGCGGAATTAATGATAAGACATCAAAAAAGGCAAAAAAGGCTGGTGCTGAAATTTTGGTTTCAGGAAGTTATATTTTTAAAAGCACTAATAGAAAAGAAAAAATTGAAAGTTTGAGGTAAAAGTTATGGATCTAAGAATAATTAGTTTATTAGGTATAGTCATAGGAATTATCTTATATTCTGTAGTTTTTGCTTCTGAATATGTATTTTTTATGCAAACAGGAGATAAAAAATATAACTTTTTAAGATTTTTTCCATATGAATTAAACCAATTTAAAAGACATAATAAAAAAACATATTTATTTTTAACAATCGAACTTTTAGCGTTTCTTTGCTTAAGTTGCGGAGCCTTGTTTCCAGCTATATATTTTGCACATAAATTCAATATGGTAATTACATCTTATTCAATGTTTATAGTTTCTATGGTTTCACTTATTTCATTTTTAGTTCTTAGATTCGTGAAATTAACACTTTTTAAAAGCCATTTATTTTTTACTTCAATTTTTGTTTCTTTTAATTTGCTTGCCTTAATGCTTTATTATTTATTTTTCACAAATCCAAGCTATCAGTATGTTACTGAAGTTCCAATTAAAATTGTGGTCATAGTTGTTATTTTGTTACTTGTTATTTTTGAACTTATTTTAATGTTTAATAAAACCTACAAAAATTGGGCAAAGATGGTAAAAATGGATGCCGAACTTATTAGCAGACCAAAATATTGTTATCTTCCAATGCTTGAATGGGGAAATTTCTTAATTTATATATTAAGTTTTATTCCTTTAATTATCGTGATGTTTTTCTAAAAAATATATATCTAACAAACCATCTTCTCGAAGATGGTTTTTTTGTTTTCCACTTATAAGTGGTAAAACATAACTAATATAACTTTCATTAATATTATCTTTTGTTGAATTTACATAAGTTAGTGGTAGGTATTTCGTTTTATTTTTTACTAAAGCAAGATCAATTAATTCATATTTAATTTTATATGGTTCATTACTAATTCTTTTTAAATTTACCATATAACCACTTTTACCTTTTAAAGCATATAAAAGCGCTTTTTTACCTATTGTAACGGCCTCTTTTATATCTTGTTCGCTCGGAATTATTGAATTTGCTCTTTGTAAAAGCGATAGTTCAAAATATCTTGTTTTATAGTTAAATTTAGTTTCAACAAGCTTTGTAAGATACGCTCCAACTCCTCCAAGTTGAAGGTGGTTAAACACATCGTATGTTTCATTGCTAATTGAAATTAAATTACCATTTTTATCATGGATTCCTTCACTAACACAAACAAGGCAATGTTTTTTAGTTTCGTAAATTTTTTGAACTTTATTTAAAAAATCGTCGGGATCAAAATCGACTTCTGGAACATAAATTAGATCAGGTTTTGCATTATTTAAACTAGAAAGCATTGAACTTGCTGTTAGCCAACCAGTATTTCTACCCATTATTTCTACAATATTTACTCTTCCTTTTTTATAAGAAAAATCATCATAATAAATTTCTGTTACAGCATTAATTAAAAATTTTGTAGCAGAGCCAAAGCCTGGAGTGTGATCCATAAAAACAATATCATTATCAATTGTTTTTGGAATTCCAATACAATTACATTTATACTTTTGCTTTTTTAAAAATAGATTAATTTGATAAATTGAATCCATTGAGTCGTTTCCGCCATTATAAAAAAGTAACGGATGTTATATTTTTTTAAGAACATTATAAATTTTTTCTAATGTTTCGGTGTCTTTTGAAAAATTAATTTTAAATCTGTTACTTCCAAAAATGGCCCCAGGAGTATTAATAAGTTTTTTGAGATTTGGTTCATTTTTAATTAAAATCAAATCTTCTTTTAAAAGTCCCTCAAAGCCATAATGCATTACAAAAATTTCTTTAATTATATCCTTATGTTTAAATGCCTGTTTAAATAGCCCATAAGATGAAGAATTTATAACACTAGTAGGTCCGCCAGATTGACCATACAATAAATTTCCAACGAGTCTTGTTTTCATATTTAGTATTATAAAGGAAGATATTGAAATTACATTCTTTTTATTTAAAATGAGTGTTTTTTATGAAAAAATAAGAAAAAATTAAATTAAATTGAATGACTTTTTAAAAAATGTAAAATATACTTTACAAGAAGTAAATGATTTTTGGTGTTTAAAAAACCGTTTGAATTGTTTAATAAACTCATCCTAAGGAGGGAAAATTATGACGATTGAATTAGCGAATAGGTTGGTTGAATTTAGAAAGAAATTTGGTTTCTCACAAGAAGAGTTAGCTAATAAGTTAAAAGTATCAAGGCAATCTATATCAAATTGGGAAAGTGGCGAAGTTACTCCATCAATTGATTATTTAAAAGAGCTCGCAATTATATATGGGGTTAGTTTAGATGATCTTGTAAGTAGTGAAAAATCAGTTGAAGAAGTATTAAATAAAAAAGGAAAGTCAGCTGACCAAACCACTGATAACAAGAATGCGTCGAATTCAAATTCAACTAAAACAAATTTTGGAACAAATGGTTTTTATGTAAAAGACGGGGAAAATACTGTCAATATTTCAAGAGATGGAATTTTCGTTGATAGTGAAGATGGAGAACAAGTTCGAATTGACAAAAGAGGAATCAATATTAATAAAGGCGATAAAGAAACTTGCTATGAAAGAAATGATTCTGGGAATTATGTGTCCTTTGATAACGACATTAAATCTGTAACAAAAGTATACTCAAAAGCAAGAAATAGAAAAAAATTATCAAATAAAATCGAAGGAATTATAACGGGTTGTTCAGTTTTAATAATTACTGTTATATATTTTTTGCTTGGATTTTTACTAAGAAATGTTAATGGATGGGCTGTTTATTGGACATTATTTATCTTAATTCCCGTTCCAGGCAACTTATTAAGCGCCATTATTAGACGAAGATTCTGTAATGCCCCTGTACCTTTAATAATTACATTTACTTATTTATTCTTAGGTATGAGATTTGGTTTATGGCACCCATGGTGGTTACTTTTCCTTATTATTCCTATTTATTACACAATTTTTGGACCAGTTGATAAAGCAATCTTTGAACACCAACTCAATAAAGAAAGAAAAGAAAGCGTTATTACAATAAACGATAAGGATATCAAGGTAAGATCAAGTTTAGATGATGATTTAGCTGTATTAGAAAATGCTATTAACGAGGCCAAAGAAGATATAAATTCAATTTCTAAAATAATTGTTAAATGTAAATCTTATTCTGATAAAGAATTAGCAGAAGATTTTAAAGATGATATTGAAGATGCGCTTGATAAATTAGATGAAAAAATTGATGATATCGAAGATATGTATGAAAACATAAATAATAATAGTGATATGCCTCTTGAAACAAAATTAAATTTCAAATCAGATATAAGAGGACTTAAAAATTCCTATAAGGATTTAAAAGAAAAACAATCAAGCCTATAAAAAAATTAACACACCACCGTGTGTTAATTTTTTTTATCTTCTTGAGTTATATAATTAATAATTTTTTCTTCATCTTTTGTAGAACCAACTAGAATTAATTTATCGCCATTTCTAATATCAGTTTTACCTTTTGGGATGATGATGTGAGGTTTTCTAAATATTGCACTAATTGTGCAAAAATCTGGAAAATCAACTAAATCTTTAAGCTCTTTATTACAAATTAAGAAATTATTTTTGACATTAACTTCGATAATTTTAATCATATCGTCTTCAATTGAAAGAGATTTAAAAACTTCTTCTATGTTGCTTTCATTTTTAATAGTTTCACCAATTAAAAATGAAGAAGATATTGCTGAATCGATTCCTAATCTTTTAAAAACTTTAACATTATTAGGATTTAAAACAGCACTTATTGTTTTTTTAACGTGATAAACATTTTTTGCAAGTAAACATGCAACATAATTATCAGTATCGACATTACTTAAAGTAATGAATAAATCAGCATTTTCAATATTTGCATCATCTAAAATATAAGATTTTGTAAAATCTCCAATGATAACTGGAATTTTATATTTATTTGATAAAAATTTAGCATAATATGCATCATTTGAAATAACTGTTAAAGAATTTTTCCTTTTACGGTCTTTTCTAAACATATCAATGATGTAGGCTGCTTGGTTGGTACCACCACAAATTACAATTCTCATAATTATTTAATCCCTTTAATTAGTTTATCTAATTGTTCAATTCCACTAATAAATGGAGAAATTGTTTTAATTCCTAAATTTTCTATCAAAATATTTTTCTTTGGATCGTTTAATCTTATAAAAATAAATGGAACATCAAAATAGATTTTTGCAAGATGACTTATAAAAATATTGGTGTTGTCGTCGTCAGTTAGACAAATAATACATCTACAAGTGTTGATGCTGTTATTTTCTAAAGTGTCAACAAGAGTGGCATCACCAACACAAGTCAAACCACTATATGTAATTGGTAAATATTCGATTTTTTCTTTATTTTTATCAATTACAATTACATCATAACCACTTAAAGATAAGGAGTTTGCAATATAACTACCTAACTTCCCGGCTCCTACAATAATAAATTTGTTTTTCATAAAATTAATTATAATCAATTAAATAGATTTATTAAAGTTTGAACTTTGATGATTATTAAGCAAAAAAATAAAAAGAGGTCGAAACATATATAAAAAAGCGTTTATCGTTTGTTCGATAAACGCTTTGTAATTAATTTTTTATTGTTTTTTGTTGATGTTTGCGTCCTTTATGCATTCATCAATTAAGCTTAAGGCCCTCTTTAAACTTAAATCGCTACGAACTTTTAAAACGGCTGGAGTAGATTCATATTTCTTTTTACCGGACTCATCTTTTAAAGGAATAGTGGAATCTTTATATTTTTTAGGATCAAGTTTTAAGCAAAGTTTGATAGATTTTCCCCTAATTGTAACAAATGCATATTTAACTTTATGAAGTCTATAAGTATCGCCTTCAAAGCTAACTCTTGATTTTATACCATAGGAAGTGAGCTCTTTTTTAATAGTTTCATATTTATCTTTTAAATCTTTACTTGAATTTTCGAGTTTTGTTTCAAAACTTACTCTTTCAATTTCAAGTTTTTTAGCATCTTCCTGTGGAGGTTCACTTTCTTCAACAACTGGGAGAACTTCCTTATTTTCATTGACTTTTTTAACTTCTGGTTTTGTTTCGGGATTTTCTTTTTCTTCACTTTGTTCAAGTTTCTCTTCTTCAGCAGCTGCTTCTTCTTTCTTCTCTTCTTTAGTATAAGTAATAACCCAATAGAGGAAAGCAGCAATTAAAGCGCCAACTAATGGTGCCGTCATAAAGATCCAAAGTTCATCTATAACAACTCCATTATTATTAAATGCATAAGCAAAAATTGCTGGAGCTAAAGATCTTGCAGGATTGATTCCGCCACCAGTAAATGGAGCTCCAAAAAGATAGACAAGAGCAAGAGTTAATCCAAGAACAACACCAAATCTTCTTTCGGATTTTTCTTGAGAAGTAACGCCTAAAAATGTAAAAACAAACGTCGCAGATAATAAAACTTCAACTGCAAAAGCAGAGATAGCATAATAATCTTTTGTTATATCTTTTAAAAATTGAGTTGTTTGATTTGCTCCAAAATTGCAACGACCAAAAAGAAGCCATAAAACAAAACAACCTAAGAATGCACCAATTATTTGTGCAATAACATAAACTAGAAATTCTACAAACGAGAAATTTCTTTTATCTTTTGGTTTTAAAAAATTATAAATTAAAACACCAAAAGAAACGGCAGGATTGATGTGACAATTTGAAACGCGACCAACAGAATAAGCCATCGCCACAAAACTAAAACCAAAAGTTAAGGCCATAATTAAGTAATTACCCATTACATTTTGATTTCCACTATTTAAAAGTCCAAGCAACACAACCATTCCGCACCCAAAAGTAACAAAACCAAAAGTTCCAATTATTTCGGCAAAGATTTTTTTGAATAATTTCATAACAATATATCCCTTCTTTAATTTATTCTATCATAGATATAAATTTTAAAAAATAGGGGGTTTCCTATATAGTTTTTTAAAAAAATGTTTTTTTAAAAGTGTAAAAAATATTATTAAAATAATTAAAATATTATGAAGAAATAATTGATTATTTTTGTATAAATTATTTTGTTGCAATGAAAATAAGAATCAGAAGTTTCTCCTAATATGAATGTACTACACTTATAAGTGGTATAAAATATCTTGCTTTTTCGTTTAAACTATCTTGCAATAAAGTAAACAAAATTGAAAATTTCTGAACAATTTCATTGAAAAAAGGTAAGAAAAAAAGCAAACTGAAGTTTGCTTATTTTTCAGAAAGTGGTGATCCTAAGGCGATTCGAACGCCTGACCCACAGCTTAGAAGGCTGTTGCTCTATCCAGCTGAGCTATAGGACCAGTGCATTTAATATATCATAAGGTTATAAGCATTTCAATAGAGAAAATGCGTTGTTTATAGGTTCTATTGGTGATATATTTTTAAAGTAATAAGACATATTTAGTTTTATTACAATATCTACCTTTTTTGGAGGAATAATAGTGATAGAACGATACAATGTAAATGAAATATCTAATTGTTTTACTATTGAAAGTCGATACAACAATTTTTTAGATGTCGAACTTTCGGTTTTGAAAGCTTACACTCGTTTAGGAGTAGTTCCAGAAAAAGACTATTTAAAAATTGTAAATACAGTAAAAGTGGACGTTGAAAGAATAAATTATTTAGAGACGCTTACTAAACATGATGTAATCGCATTTACAAGATCTTTAAGTGAGCAACTGGGTGATGAAAAAAGATGGATTCATTATAATTTGACTTCCAGTGATGTAGTTGATACTGCTTTATCTTTAAGCATTAAAAAGAGCAATGAATATTTAACTAGAGTTTTTGATGAATTAAAAAAAGAATTAGTTAAAAAGGCAATTCAATATAAATTTACTCCAATTATTGGGAGAACTCATGGAATTCACGGAGAAGTTACTTCTTTTGGACTTAAATGGGCACTTTACGTTGATGAATTAAATAGAGATCTTGAAAGATTTCATTATGAAAGAAAAAATGTTGAAGTTGCAAAAATAAGCGGAACCGTAGGTAATTTTTCAAATGTTCCATATGAATTAGAAGAACTTGTGGCTGATGATTTAGATTTAAATAGAGCCAATATTTCTACACAAGTTTTATCTCGTGATAGAATTGCTGGATATATTTCAACTTTAGCTTTATTTGCTTCATTATTTGAAAAAATTGCGACTGAAATAAGACTTCTTTCACAGACTGAGATAAATGAAGCACACGAATTTTTCGATAAATCTCAAAAAGGAAGTAGTGCCATGCCACACAAAAGAAATCCAGTTGGAAGTGAAAATATTTGTGGTCTATCAAGAATTATTGAATCTTCTTATATGATTGCTTTAATGAACAATAATTTATGGCATGAACGAGACATATCTCATTCTTCAAATGAGCGAATTTATCTTCCTGACGACATTAATTTAGTGGCTTATCTTGCTAAAAGGCTTACTAAAATTATTACAAATCTTGAAGTCAATGAAGACAAAATGAAAGAAGATATAAATTCAACTTATGGCGTAATTTATAGTGGAATAGTAATGAATTTTATAATTAATAATGCAAATATATCCAGAGAAGAAATTTATGATTATATTCAAAAATTAGCCTTTAAAGCAATGGATGAAAAAATAAATTTAAAGGACTTGCTTTTAAAAGATGAATTTATTTTATCAATGATCACCAAAGATGAAATATCTTCATTATTTGATTATTCGTATGTTTTTAAAAATATAGATAAAATCTATAAGAAAGTGGGAATTTAAACATGGAATCAGTTTTAGTAATTGGTGCTCAATGGGGAGATGAAGGAAAAGGGAAAGTATCAAATTATTTTTCTAGTAAAGCAGACATCGTTGTTCGTTATCAAGGTGGAAATAACGCAGGGCATAGTGTGAAATTTAATAATCACACCTATCACTTACAAACAATTCCTAGTGGAGTTTTTAATAAAAATACCTTAAATATATTAGGAAATGGTATGGTTATTAACCCTTTAGCATTATTTAATGAAATAAACACTTTAAAAAGTGAAGGCTTTGATTGCAAAAATATTGTAATTTCTTCGAGAGCCCAACTTGACCTTGAATGTCATCTTACACTTGATGGTCTAAAAGAAGCGAAATTAAAAGGTAAGAAAATCGGCACAACTAAAAAGGGTATTGGGCCTTGTTATACTGATAAAGCCGCTCGTGTTGGATTAAGAATGTGCGATTTCATTCGTGACGATTTTGATAAAAAATATTTTGATTTACTTAAAGAAAAAAATGATGAAATTGCTCAATTCGGTGGAGAACCTATTGATTTTAAAGAATCAATTGCAAAATATAATGCTGTAAAAGATGTTATAAAACCATTAGTAAAAGATACCGTTTCTATTTTGGAAAAAGCACGTCATGAAAATAAAAAAATCGTTTTTGAAGGTGCACAAGGCACCATGCTTGATATAGATTTTGGAACTTATCCTTATGTTACTTCTTCAAATACCACAAGTGGTGGAGCGATTTCTGGAAGCGGAATTGGTTATGGCTATATTGAAGCAATTGTTGGAGTTGTTAAAGCCTATACTACAAGAGTTGGAGAAGGTCCTTTTGTTACTGAAGAAGAAAATGAAACTAGTACATTAATAAGAGAAAAAGCCAATGAATATGGAGTAGTTACTCATCGACCAAGAAGAATTGGTTGGTTAGACCTTGTTCAACTTAAATATTCAAGAAATGTAAATGGATTTAAATACATCTCTTTAATGCTTCTTGATATTTTAGGGTATTTAGATGAAATTAAAGTTTGCATTGATTATGAACTTGATGGAAAAATTATTGATTATTATCCTGCAGATCTTGACGAACTTAAAAAAGTTAAACCTATTTATAAGAGTTTCAAATCTTGGAAAAAAGATATTTCTTCTTGTAGAGAATTTAGCGAACTTCCAAACGAAGCAAAGGACTACATTTTATTCATTGAAGACTACTTAAAAGTCAAAGCAATTTTAATTAGTGTTGGGCCTTCAAAAGAAGAGACAATAATTCGCAAGGATTTATTTGATTTTTAAAAGCAAAAATTGATATTAAAAAAGTATTAAAAAAGCGTTAAAAAAAATAATAGATTTTAACCGATAGTACCGATTAAATCTTAATTTTTATTTTAACGCTTTTTTTAGTGAAAAATTTTTATTGATTTTATTTATTTTTAAGAATATATTTATCGCATATTTGAGGTACCTGTTTTAGGGCCAAGAATATCTTTTTTGGAGGGTCTAAAAATGGCCGATAATAATTACATTATTGATCTTAGACATGTATCTAAGGTATTCGACGGTGTAACTGTTGTCGATGACTTCAATTTTTATGTCAATAAAGGCGAATTTGTTACGCTTTTAGGACCTAGTGGTTGTGGTAAATCAACAACATTACGTATGATTGCTGGATTTGAATTTCCAACATCTGGGGAGGTGTTCTTAAAGGGAAGAGAAATTACTCGTATGGCCCCTAATAAGAGACCTATTAATATGGTTTTCCAAAGATATGCATTATTTCCACATTTAGATGTTTATGATAATGTTGCTTTTGGTCTACGTTTAAAGAAAATTCCTGTAAAACTTTTAGATGAAAACGGGAAACCTATATTAAAAATAAATAAACAAAAAATTAAAAACTTAAAAGAAGATTATCGAGAAGTTAAAAAAATTAAAGAAATGCCTCAAGAGGAGAAAAAAGCAAAACTTGAAGAGATTTCAAAAAATATCGAGATTGCAAAAACTACTCCTGAAGAAGCTTATAAATATAGAAAATTAAGCGATAAAGAAATTGATTCAAAAGTAGCAAAAGCATTAAAAATTGTTGACCTTGATTCACTTGAAGATCGTGATATTTCTACACTTTCTGGTGGACAACAACAAAGAGTTGCTATTGCTCGTGCAATTGTTATGGAACCAGAGATTCTTCTTCTTGACGAACCTTTAGGCGCACTTGATTTAAAGATGCGAAAAGATATGCAACTTGAACTTAAAGAAATGCATCAAAAATTAGGAATTACATTTATTTATGTAACTCACGACCAAGAAGAAGCTCTTACTATGAGTGACACAATTGTCGTTATGAAAGATGGAATGATCCAACAAATTGGCACCCCAATGAAAATCTATAACGAACCAAAAAATGCCTTCGTTGCTGATTTTATTGGCGAATCAAATATTTATAACGCAACCATGATTGGTAAAAAACAAGTTAGATTTTTAAATCATGATTTTAAGTGTCTTGATGATTATCCACTCAATGAAAAAGTAGATGTTGTCGTTCGTCCAGAAGACGTGGAAATTATTAAAGCTGATAAAGCAACTTTAAAAGGTAAAATTGTTACTAAAGTTTTTAAAGGTGTGAACTTCCAATACACTATGATGATTGGGAAAAATGAATTACTTGTTAAATCAATTGTTGATTATCCACTTAACGATGAAGTTGGTTTAAAAATTCAGCCTGATGGAGTTCACATCATGAAAAAAGATTTTATTACCAATATTTATACCGATGCATATATTAATGATAAAAATGAAGTCATGATTGATGAACAACCATTTATGTGTGATGTTACTCAACTTATTAAAGATAGTAGGCTTGATGAAGATGGATATTTACTAGTTGCTAAAACTAAGAAAAAATATGACCTTAAAAACGCTGATGTAGTCGCCGAAGTAGACATCGATAAGATTGAAATTGTTGATGATATTGCAAGCGATTTATGTCAATGCGTGGGAGAAATTGTCGATCTTGTCTACATCGGCGACCACTATAGATTAATTGTAAGAACAGATGACGAAGAAGATTTTGTTTTAAATACCCCATATTCTTATAATATTCACGATAGAGTTGGAATTCATATAAATTCAAAAGATATTCGTTTACGTCTTAAAAAAGAGGTAAGTGAATATGAGGTTTAGATTTCAAAGGAGATTTCTTTGCATTCCTTATGCAGTTTTTCTCGTTTTATTTGTAATTCTTCCAATTTTAATGATTGTTTATTATGCCTTTACTGATACAAGTGGGAATTTTACTTTTGATGCATTTGTATCATTTTTTACATCAATTAGCAAACTTAATGTTTTAGTAAATTCATTAATGTTTTCAATCTTAAATACCTTAATTTGTCTTTTAATTGGTTATCCCCTTGCTTATTTATTAAGTAACAAAAAATATAATACTAACGCTGTTTTAGTTATGCTTTTTGTAACTCCAATGTGGATTAACTTTGTTTTAAGAACTTGGGCAACAAGAGACGTCCTTGATTGGTTAAATATTGGTGGTGGAACAAATCCTTATACTGCAACAATGATTGGTTTAGTTTATAACTACCTTCCATTTGTCATTCTTCCACTTTATTCAACTATGTTAAAGCTTGATAGATCGCAAATTGAAGCAGCTATCAATCTTGGTTGCAATAAAGTTCAAGTTTTTTCTAAATCAATTATTCCTCAATCAATTCCAGGAATTGTTAGTGCTTCGATGATGGTTTTTATGCCAACCATGTCAAGTTATGTTATAAGTGATGTTTTAAGTGAAGGAAAAATCACTTTATTTGGAAACTCAATTTATTTGTCATTTTCAAATTCTCAATGGTCACAAGGAAGCTTTATGGCCATGTTAATGCTTGTTATTGTTGGAATTTCTATGCTTTTAACCCGTAATTTCACCGAAAAAGATGAAGGGAGGGCTTCAAGATGGTAAGAAAGATTCTTGCGAAAACATATATTTTTTTGATTCTAATTTTGATGTATGTACCAATTTTAGTTTTAATTGCTTATAGTTTTTCTGCTACCCAACAAATTGGTCAACCAATGGGAAGTTTTACTTTTAAACTTTATGGTGATTTATTTAAAAATAAAGACATAATGTATGCTCTTTTAAATACAATTATTCTTGCAGTTATCAGCGCTTTTGTTTCAACTTTTCTTGGAACAATTGGAGCGGTTGGAACATTTTACGCTAAAAAAAGAACAAGAGCAGTAATTGAAAACATCAACCAAATTCCAGTTGTAAATGCCGAAATTGTTATTGCTTTAAGTTTATGTTTTGTCTTTGTTATAATGGGGCAATTTATTTTTAGAGCTCACATCTTTAGTTTTTGGACTTTACTTATTGGCCATGTGGTTTTATGTGCGCCATTTGTTTATTTAAATGTTAAACCAAAATTGCAACAATTAGATCCAGCTCTTTATGAAGCTGCACTTGATCTTGGAGCTTCTCCAAATCTTGCTTTAAGAAGAGTTATGGTTCCTCAACTTATGCCAGGAATAGTTAGTGGATTTATGTTATCAATTAGCCTTTCTTTAGATGACTTTATTGTTACTGCTTTTACTCGTGGTCCAGGTTTGTTAAATGGCAACGAATCAATTCAAACTTTATCAACTTTTATTCAAGGAGTTATCAAAAAAAAGGCGATACCTATTGAATTAAGAGCTCTTACAACCTTAATTTTTATTGCAGTTATTATCGTAGCAGTTTTAGTTACTTTTTATAACGCAAAACAAAATCATCGTTTTAAGAAAAGAAAAGGGAGGGAATATTAAATGAAAAATAAAAACATTAAAAAATATTCTTTAATTTATGCCTTTTTACTTAGTGCAATTTGTACTACTAGTTGTGGAACAAATTATCAAGAAGATACTACCTATCTCCATGTTTATAATTGGGAAGATTATATTTATCAATATGACGAAGATAATGAAACCTATAAAGATCCTGATATGATTGAGCAATTCGAAGAATTTATCAATCAACCAGAAAACATGAAAAGTTATGGTTTAAGTAAAAAAGTTAAAGTAATTTACGATACTTTTGATACACCTGAAACGATGTATAACGAGCTTAAACTTAATAAAACCACTTATGATTTAATGGCTCCAAGTGATTATATGATTCAAAAACTTGCTTTAAATCTTGATGGACTTGAAAGTACTAGAATTCAAAAAATTGATTTTAGTCGTGTTCCTAATTATTCAAAATATGCTTCAAAATTTTTAATCAATAATTTAAAAGATATTTTAATTGATGAAACAAATCCAGAAAAAGGAACACTAAATGACTACGCCCTTGGCTATATGTGGGGAACTTTGGGACTTGTTTATAATCCTGGAGCTAAAACTTTAAAAGACAAAGGTTATGAAGAAGAAAAAGTAATTCATGATTTTTCTCAACCAGAATCTTGGAATATTTTATGGGAAAACGATGATTACGCTAGAATTGCTTCTATAAAAGACTCTATTCGTGATACTTATTCAATGGGTATTATGAGAGTTTATAACGATGAATTTAAGGCTTTAAAAGAACGTTATGAAAATAAAGAAATTGATCAAGTAACCTATAAACATGAAATTAACAAAATTTTTAATAGAAATGATGATGAAACAATTTCAAAAGTTCAAGCAGCCTTAATTGAACTTAAAGAAAGAATTTATGGCTTTGAAGTCGATACTGGAAAAACTGATATCGTAACTGGAAAAGTTGGAATTAACCTTGCTTGGAGTGGAGATGCGGTTTATTCAATGGACGAAGCCGAAGAATTTGGACAATATTTTTATTACGCACTTCCTTCTTATGGAGCAAATATTTGGTTTGATGGTTGGTGTATTCCAGAAACCTGTAAGGGAGAAAACTTAAGTGCCGCTTATGCTTTTATTGATTTTTTATCAATTCCTAGCAAAGCCGCTATGAATATGGACTATATTGGTTACACTCCATTTATTGCCGGAGATGAAGTTTTATCTCAAGTTCATGATTGGTATGATGCAGAAGAAGGAGAAGAAAGCGTCGAATATGATCTTTCTTATTTCTTTGATGGAACCTTGAAAGACAAAGATAGTGATCCAATAATTCATTGTCTTAAAGAGCAAACTAAAAGACAACTTCACGCTCAATATCCAGAAGAAAACGAAATTGATCACCTTTGCGTTATGAAAGATTTTGGAAAAGCTAACGACTCCATTGTAACCATGTGGGAAAATATTAAAGTCAATCCTCTTCCAACTTGGGTTAAAGTAATAGTTATTTTCTCTTTAGTAGTCTTTATTGGCTATCTTGCTTCATATAAATTAATAAGAAAAGCCAAAATTAAACATAGAAAGTCTTTAAGAGAAAAAGAATAACTTAATAAGCTAAAAAGCATGTGAAATTTAAAAATCTTCACATGCTTTTTTGCTACTTTTTTGTAAAACCATTTTCAATAATTTGCTCTTTATGATAAGATAATTAAGCGATGCTTCCATAGCCAAGCTGGTAAGGCAGTTGACTGCAACTCAACGATCGGCGGTTCAAATCCGTCTGGAAGCTCCAAATAAGATAAAAAAACATTTTGCAAGTCGCAAAATGTTTTTTATTAGAACCTTTAATTTTGTTTTATTAGATTTAATTTTTATGTTCAGGATGTATTAGGTAAGTAATGAAATTAAAATAAGTGCATATATTATTAGTGTTAAAACAAAAACAATTGCCATAACAATCAAAAGTATTGCAGCTGGTTTTTTACTTACTGGATCGCTTCCAAAAGCGCAAATTAATAAAAGAATTATTCCAACTGGTGGCATAAAAAATGTAAAGATAAAACCGAGTATTAAAAGTGTTGAATTATCTCTTACATAAACTATTTTTTTGTTTTCTTCTTCCATAAATCCCCCTAAATTAAATGCTTTTTTGGATTAAAATAAACTTTTTAATGCTTCAATAATAGCTGGCATGCTACCCGCTGCTAAAATGATAATCATTGCAATTGCAAAAAGCGCTAAAATGCAAAAATAAGATCTTGCATAAGAACGTCTTACAATATGATTTCTATCACAAGCAAAAATTATTAAGCATATTAATCCTATGAGTGGAATTGAAAATAAAAGCCCATAACCAAAAAAAGACCAAGCACCGAGTGGACGATATTTTTCTGGTAATGCGACAATTTCTTCACGTTCTTTTTGTGTCATTATTATGTTCTCCCCTTCTAAATAATATTTTAGCATAGTTATAGAAAAATATAGTTAAAAGTGAAAAAGAGGACAATAGGTGTCCGGTTTTTAGGTTAAAAGCAAAGAAAAGCAGCGAAGATTTCGTTAAATAAATTAATCAATCGATCATTAGTAATATAACAATTTTAAATATTTATAATTTTGGTTGATATTTTATAGGTCATCTTAAATTTTGTCTTTTTCAAAAAAATATAATTATATTGATGCAAAGTGCAAAATATAATATACCATTTTTTTGTTTTTCGTTGATTTCAAAGATCATTTTATCTTCTTGATTGGAATTTTTAGATACCATTTACACTTTTACAACCTTTTTAGGTTCAATTAATACATTTATAGAACTTTTTTGTGTCATTTTTATCTGTAATTTTGTAAGAAAATAACTTTACATTTAAGTTTTTTTAAATTATGCTTAATACAGATAATACAGATTATGAATTTAACTTCTAATGAACCAATTTTTGAGCAAATTTATAAAGAATATAAAAAACTTATTGAATTAGGTATTTTTAAAAATGGCGATAAGCTTCCAAGCGTCAGAGATCTAGCTTATGAACTTGGAATTAATCCAAATACTGTTTCAAGAGCTTATGAGCTTTTAATTAATGATAAATTGGTAAATTCCATTGAAAAGAAAGGGGTTTATGTAAGTTATAAAGATGATGTATCAAACATAAATGCTGAAAAAGCAAAAGATTTGATTAACGAAATTAAAAATATCGGAGTAAAAAAAGAAGAAGCAATTAATTTAATTGAAGAAATTTATGGAGACGATAAACAATGATTGAAATTAAAAATATATCCAAAAGTTTTGGGGACAAAAAAGTTTTAGAAAATGTTAGTTTAAAAATTGATGAGGGGAAAATTTTTGGTCTTGTTGGTATAAATGGTGCGGGAAAATCTACACTTCTTAGAATTATGTCTGGAGTTTACGAAGCTGATGATGGAGATGTTTTTTATGACAACAAAAAAGTCTACGATAATCCTGAAGCAAAAAAAGATATTTTCTTTTTAAGTGACAATCCTTTTTATCCAAAATCGTGGACTGTTAAAAATTTTTTAGATTTTTATTCTAATTATTATGATGTAAATATTGCAGTTTTTAATAAATTATTAGAGCAATTTAAATTACCTTTCAAAAAAAGTATCAATAATTATTCAAAAGGCATGAAGCGACAACTTTTCTTAGCCATTGCAATTGCAATTTCTCCAAAATATCTACTTCTTGATGAAGCTTTTGATGGATTAGATCCTCTTGCAAGACTTACTTTTAAAAGAGCAGTTTTTGATTTATTTGACCACAAGAGAACTACAATTATTATATCTTCTCATTCTTTAAGAGAATTAGAAGATATTTGCGATAATTATGGAATTTTAGATAGACATAAAATTCTTTATAGTGGAGATTTGGAGGGAGATAAATCAAACATTAATACCTATCAAATCGCCTTTAAAGAAGAAAAATCAAAAGAAATTTTTAACGATTTCGATGTTATACATTTTTCAAAAACTGGTAGGGTTATGAAAGTTGTTATTCGGGGTGACAAAAAAGTAGTAATGGATGCGCTTAAAAAATTAAATCCAATCTTACTTGAAATTATCCCGCTTAATTTTGAAGATATTTTTGTCTATCAAGTGGAAAAGGAGGGATATATCGACCATGAATAAACATATTAAATATTTATTTAAAGAAGCTTTTCCTTTACTTGTAATTATTACGCTTATGATGGCGATAATTAGTGGATCAATTGCGGTTACAATGGGTTGTAAATATGAAAATAAAGTTCCTGCCCCATATCTTGCATATCCTAATCCATCCTTAGAAGCTTTAATTGTGCCACTTGCAATTTTATCTTCCATTATGCCTATATTTTTGTTTTTAAGATACAAAAAAAGAGACGCAGTGGACATATATTTTGCACTTCCTCTTTGTAAAAAAGTGATGTTTTTTTCAAGAATTCTAGTTGGATTTTTACTTATTTTAATTTCATTTACAATAAGTTATTTATTGACCGTTTTTATCTTGCTTTTAAGAGAAGCAGAATTTTATATGATTCAATATATTCCTTTATATTTCTTACTAATTCTTGCTGCTCTTGCAATTTACTTAATAGATACATTATTTGTTTTAAAAGCTAAAAATAATCTTGATGCTGCAATGCTTGTTGTCCTTTATTGGATTGTTTCAACTCTTAGCGTCTCTTCACTTGCAACTTATTTAGATATGTTTAAATTTACGAGTCAAATTAAAATAAGTCCATATATTTTTGCTCCATTTATAGCTTTAAATGAGATTTCAACTTTCTACCGTAAAATGCTTATTAGTAAGATGCCAGCCTATGAATTTGGAGAAATTTATGAAAGCGGACTTAGAGATATGTTTTTATATTTAGGAATACAAGTTGCTTTTGCTCTTCTTGCAGTAATTGCGATTATTTATGAAATTAAAAAATATAAAAATGATAATGTTGAAGGAAGAACTAAATCATGGTTTGGATATAAAATTATGCTTCCTTTATTTTTAACTTTTGCAATTATGTCGAATTTTAGAGTGAATGATCTTGCAAATACCTTAATTCTTTGTCTTATTTATATTGTTGCTTATCTTGCTCTTACCATGATTTTAGAATTTAGATCATTTAAAATTCCAAAAAGTAGATATATCGTAATGCTTGCAATTGTGGTTTTAACAATTGGAGGCTCGATGATTTTAAATATGATTGCAAATTCTATTAACTAAATTTATAAGATGAAACTAATTTATTTTCTTTATCGTATATTAAAATTCCATTTTCATCGATTAATCCATAAGTTTTAGCAAGATTGTTTCTAGGTATTGAAATACTTCCGGGATTTATATAGGTGATAGCGTTTTCTTGATGAATATCAAAGATATGATAGTGTCCATATAAAACGATATCACCTTTTTTCAAATTTTTAAGTTTGTCAAGATGGTGACCATGTAGTAAAACAAAGTGATGATGAAATAAATTTAAACTTAATTTTTTATGAAATTTAAAATTAAGAACCATTTCATCAACTTCAGCATCACAATTTCCTTTAATCGCAATAATTTTATCTTTATATTGATTTAAAAGTTCAACACATTTTTTCGGATCATAATTTTTAGGAAGAGCATTTCTTGGCCCATGGTACAAAAAGTCTCCTAAACAAATGATTTTTTTACATTTTAATTCGTTAAATTTTTTTAAAATAAATTCTACTTCTTTATAATCTCCATGGATGTCACTTACTAATAAATATTTCATTTTTCTCTACCTTTCAAATTGCTAAGAAAATTATAATTTTTTTATATGCATTTGACTAGAAAGTTGACTGATAATATGCAAAAATAAGTTATAAATTTATAAAAGGAGGACAATAAAGTCTATGAAACGAAAAATTCGAGTTGTTCAGTATGGATGTGGAAAAATGTCTAAATACATTTTACGTTACCTCCATGAAAAAGGTGCCTTAATTGTTGGTGCAATCGATGTGAATCCAGCTGTTGTTGGTCAAGATGTTGGTGAATTTGCTGGTCTTGGTATGAAACTTGGCGTAAAAATTTCTGATAATGCCGAGGAAGTTTTAGACAATACTGCCCCAGATGTTGCAATTATTACGCTTTTTTCCTTCATGAGTGATATTTATCCTATGGCAAAAGCTTGCCTTGAAAGAGGAATAAATGTCATTACAACTTGCGAAGAAGCTATTTATCCTTGGACAACCGCTAGCAAAATTACTAATGAATTAGATGCAATTGCTCAAGAAAATGGCTGCACAATGACTGGAAGTGGTATGCAAGATATCTATTGGATCAATATGGTTTCTAGTGTCCTTGGTGGAGTCCACAATATTAAAAAGATTAAAGGATCTTATTCTTATAATGTAGAAGATTATGGTCTTGCTCTTGCAAAAGCCCATGGTTGTGATTTAACTGTTGAAGAATTTAACAAAACTCTTGCTCATCCAGAAGAAGTCGTTCCTTCTTATGCTTGGAATGCAAGTGAAGCAATATGTGCAAAACTTGGTTTAACTATTAAATCTATTAAACAAGAAAATGTTCCTTATGTTATTGATAAAGATTTATATAGTGAAACTCTTGGAAAAACTATTAAAGCTGGAAATTGTATTGGAATGAGCGCAGTAGTTACCATTGAAACCGAACAAGGTATTGAAGTTGTTGAAGAAACTATTGGTAAAGTTTATGCAAAAGGCGATGGTGATATGTGCGATTGGGAAGTCACTGGTGAGCCAAACACTTCCTTTAAGGTCTTTAATCCAGCCACAGTTGAACATACCTGTGCAACGATTGTAAATAGAATTCCAAGTTTATTATGTGCAAGAAGCGGATATGTTACCTGCGACGAACTCGATGAACTTCAACACCCAGTTTATCCATTGAATATGTATATTGATGAATGTGGATGCTGTTGCCATGATGACGATTGCTGTTGTGATGAAGAAGACTGTTGCGAGCAAGAGTGCACTGAAGAAAAATAAATTTTAAGTAATATAAGAAAAACCTTCGACATTATCGAAGGTTTTCTTATAGACATTTTTTAATTAAGATAACTGAAGTCTTGGCAAGCTCATCAAATGAAGTTCTAAGTTTTCCTTTAAAATAGGCAACAAAACACGTCGATATTCCTGTTGCCAAAATATAAAGTTGAGCTCTTTTTTGTTGATCAACACAATGTTCTTTTAAATAATGATTATTAATAGCATCTAAAAATTTATGTTGAAGATTAACGAATACATAACTTGGAATATAATTAATAACTGCTTCATATTTAGACATTTTATCTTTTAATTTTTTAGTAACATCATTTATTAAAGTTTCACCAAAATCGTCAGTTGAATCCATTGCACTTTCCAAACATAAAACAAAATCATTTAAAAGATTATCTTCAAGTTCATCTAAAATTTCACCAATATTTTTATAGTGATTATAAAAAGTACAACGATTAATTCCAGCTCTTTTCGTAATATCACTAACACTTATTGCATTAATATCTTTTTTCTCTTTGACCAATTCTCGAAATGCTTTTTTAATCGCTTCTTTTGATCTAATTGCATTTATATAAGGTTTATCACTCATATATCTTCCCTCAGTAATATTGAGTATTTCTCATAAGCATATTTTATTATGTAAAAAAATATTTAAAAGCAAAAACTAAGCATAAAAAATAAACAAACCTTTTTTCAAAAAAGTACTATATCAGTAAAAAACGAATAAAAAGAAGTGGAGGTTTTATTAAATGGAACAAGTATTTTAGATGAAATTTTATAAATTTCTTCCATTTAATCAAATAAAAAGTTGATTTTATAAAATCATGAAAAAATGGAAAAATTTTCAAAAGTTTAGTGATTTTATGTTGATTTTAAAATGTATTTTCTTTGAATTTATGCGAATTTTTAAAATAAATTAAAATGATATAAATTTTTGAAAATTTATTTTTAAAATCCTTATTTTTTTCTATACATTTAGCAAATAATGAATATAATTATCAAAGGATTTAAAATCTAGGTAATTTATGGAAAAACTAAACAAAGAAGAACAAAAAAGGCTCCCTTACGTCGAAGCTTATAAGAAATATTTAAATGAACACAATGTTCCTTTTGATCTTCCAGGTCACGAAGGAAATATTCATACTGAATTAAGTAAGATTTGTGGTCATAAAATTTATTCTACTGATTTAAATAGTCCTCGTGGTATGGATAATTTAATGAAACCAACCGGACCCATTAAAGAAGCGGAAGAATTATTTGCCAAGGCTTGTAAAGCGGAGTATTGCAAATTTTTGGTAAATGGTTCTACTTCTGGAAATTTAATTATGTTAATGAGCGCTTTACAAGCTAATGACAAAATTATTCTTCCAAGAAATGTACATAAATCAGTTATAAATGGATTAATTTTAAGTGGAGCTATTCCAATTTTTATTATGCCTCAAATTGATCCATCGACCGAGATTGCTTTACAACCAACTTTTGAAGAATGGAAAAAAGTAATTGATAAAAATCTAGATGCCAAAGCAATATTTGTTATAAATCCAACTTATTTTGGAAGTTGTAGTGATTTAAAGCGTCTTACAAAATATGCTCATAAAAAAGGTATGATGGTTTTAGTTGATGAAGCACATGGTTGTCACTTTTATTTTTCTAAAAAAATGCCACTTTCTGCTATGGAAGCGGGAGCTGATATGTCAACAACATCAGTTCATAAAGGCGGAGGAAGTTTAACGCAAAGCAGTTGTTTACTAATAAATTCAAAATATATTAGTGATTATAATGTTATGAAAGCCTATAACATGATTACAACAACTTCTCCAAATACTCAACTTTTAGCTTCCCTTGATTGTGCAAGAAAATGGTTAGTTTTTAATGGATCAAAACATATTAATAATGCCATAAAATATGCAAGATATTGTGTATCAGAAATAAATAAGATTCCAGGCTTTAAAGCTCATGGAAAAGATTATTTTTTAGCAAAAGGAGTTTATGCTTTTGATGAATCTAAATTAATTGTTGAGGTTGATAAATTAAAAATAAATGGCTTTGAAGTTTTTAGAATTTTAAAAGATAAATATCATGTTCAAGGCGAATTAAGTGAGACTTATGCTTTACTTTTCTTATTTGCAATTGGAATGAAAAAAGCAAATTGCGATATCTTGATAAATGCTTTAAAAGAAATAAGTAAACAATATTATGATCCAAATATTGAATATATTGACCATCACTATAACAATGCTTTTCCGGTTTTAGTTTTAAGACCAAGAGTTGCCTTTCATGCTCCTTTAAAAACTATTAAACTCGAAGAGGCAGTTGGTGAGGTTTCAAAAGAAGCAGTCATGATTTATCCTCCAGGCATTCCAATTATTGTGCCAGGTGAAAAATTTAATGAACACGTAATTGAAACTATTAAATATTTTAAAGAAACTGGGGCAGATGTAATTAGTGAAAATAAAGATGCTGAATATGTAAACTGCGTTGATGCAAATCTTGATGAAATGCATCGATTAGATGTTTCAATTGAATAAATCTCCAAATTTGGAGATTTTTTATATTGATTTTTCATAAATCATATTTTATACAAGTTAATAATTTAAAAATGTGTAGTTATTAACTTTTTAAAAGTTTAATTTTTTAAAAGGTAAAAATATGGAAGAAGAGAATTTATTATCTCTTTTAAAAAAGTTAATAACCATTAATTCAGTTTATTATCATGAAAATGATATAATTTTTTATTGTGCTGAATGGTTAAAAAATAATGGCTTAGATGTTGAAATAATGGATTATAAAGATAATGTCGTAACAGGCTATGCCGGGAAAAACATTATTTCAATAATTGACACTAAAAAACCTGGTAAAACCATTATGCTTAATGGACACCTTGATACAGTTCCAGTTTGCGATGGTTGGGAGCAAGATCCATTTACTCCAATTATAAAAGGAGAAGATATTTATGGACTTGGTTCAGTTGATATGAAAAGTGGTTCAGCCATTTTAATGAATGTATTTAAATACCTTAACAAACATAAAGATAAACTAACTGGAAAAATTATTTTAACGCTAGTTAGCGATGAAGAAGGTCCTTTTGGTTTAGGGGCGGACGCTTTAATTAATGAAAATAAATTACCTCCTCTTGACGTTGTAATCTCTTGCGAGCCTAGTGCCGCATTTAGCAAATCCAATTTTCCAGTCCTATCACTAGGCGCAAGAGGTTGCTTTGTATATAACGTCGATTTTTTTGGAAAAAGTGCGCACGCTTCTAAACCTGAAGAAGGAACAAATGCCGCTATAGAAGCTGCTAAATTTGTATTAGAATCGGAAAAGGTCCACTTAAAAGTAGATAAAGTTTTAGGAAAAGGAGCTTTTTGTATATTAAAAGTTTTAAGTGATGGTGGAGCTTGCTCAGTTCCTAGCAAGGCAAGAGTAACCGTTCACCGACATATTGTTTCTTTTGAAGACGAAAATTATGTTCTCAATGAAGCAAAAGAGCTTATTAAAAATGCCGAAATTAAAGTCCCTTATAAAATTTCTCTTAGAAAAGAGCCATCTCTTGGTGCAAGATATTATAGACCTTACTTCGTTGATAAAAATAATTTCTATGTTCAAGAATTTATAAAAACCATTAAAGAAGTTAATGATAATAAAATTAACATCGACTATTTTAGCAGCATTGGAGACTTTAATTATTTTGCAACTAGGCTATTTGATAAAAACAAAAATCCTCCAATTACTTTAATTTTTGGACCTGATGGAGGAAATTTTCACGCTGCAAATGAACATGCAAACCTTCAATCAATTTACAAAACTTATGAGACAATAGTAAAATATTTAATGAAAATATTAGGAGAATAATAATATGAACATTTGGAAAGATTTTGATAATAAAAGAATAACTCCATCTAAATTTGTGGCCTGCGTTGAAATTCCAAAAGGCAGTAAATGTAAATACGAACTTGATAAAGAAACTGGGCTTATAATATTAGATAGAGTCCTTTATACTTCAACTCATTATCCACATAATTATGGATTTATTCCATGTACTTATGCCGGAGATAACGATCCACTTGATGTTTTAGTTATGTGCCAAGAATCCCTTGCTCCTTTAACTCTTGTAAGATGTTTTCCAATTGGAGTAGTGGAAATGATTGATCAAGGTCAAGAAGACGAAAAAATAATTGCAATATGTTATGATGATCCAGACTTAAATCAATATAGTGATATCAGTGACCTTCCAGTCCATATGTTAAATGAAATTTCACATTTCTTTAAAGTTTATAAACAACTTGAAGGAAAAACTACCACTGTTACCACAATTCTTGGAAGAAAAGACGCTGAAAGAATTATTCAAGAATCAATTGATAGATTTGATCAAAAATTTAGAAAATAAACATTTATGGGCGCATTACTAAATTTTGGGACGATAATTATTGGCTCTTTAATTGGAGTTTTATTAAAAAAGAAAATTAAAGAAGACCTTACAGAATTATTAATTACCGTAATGGCAATTGCTTTAATATTTGTTTCAATTATTGGAATTATTCCAAGAATGATAAATATAACTAGTAGTGATGATGGAAAATTTAATTTAGAAACTCATGGGACTTTATGTCTTATTATTTCTTTATTTTTAGGTGCAATAATTGGTCATTTTTTAAAAATTAATGATCATTTAGACCGTTTTGGAGGATTTATTCAAAACAAATTTAAACTTTCTCATTTTTCTGAAGGCTTTGTAACTTCAACGCTATTTTTTTGTGTTGGAGCAATGGCCATTTTAGGTTCTATTGAAGAAGGAATCTACCATAAATACGATGTTTTAATTTCTAAATCAATGATTGACTTTATAGTGTCGATTGCTTTAAGTGCCTCTCTTGGCTATGGAGTTATTTTTAGTGCTATTCCAATTCTTCTTTATGAAGGTGGGTTAACTTTATTTGCTGAAAGTATACATGGAGTAATTTCAACTACTCTTGGGAATGACATTTTAAATGGGGTTTGTATGGTAGGATATGCAGTAATTTTTGCAATCGCTTTAAATATGACAAAAATTAAAACCATCAAAACGGGTGATTTAGTTCCTGCCATGTTAATTCCAATTTTGTATTATTTTATTTTAAGTTTATTAAAAGTCAGTGACTTTTAGTTTATATAATTTTTGATAATTCTTTTTCAATTTCGTTTTTAATAGATTTTTCAAGTTCTGGATTATATTTTCCTCCGCCTTGAGCGATAAAGTCACTTCCTCCACCTTTTAAATTAAATTTTTCTTTTAGTGCTAAAAAAACATTTTTAGCACTAAAAATTTGAACAAATTTATTTTTAGCAATCATTAAATTTATAGATTTATCTTCATTAATTAATAAGGCTACTACGACGATATTTTTGTTTGAGCTATATTTACTTACTAAAAAATCAATATCTTTTTTTTCAAGATCTTCATGAATTTCATAAATTACATTAATTTTATTTAAATCTAGCAAATTTAATTTATCACTCGAATAAAGTTCAAGATATTTATTTTTATAAAAAGTTAAACGGTTATTTTGTTTTTTAAAATATAAAATAAAATTATTTAAAGAAGAAACCATTTCTTCTTTTTTAGAATTTAATAAATTAGAAGCTTTTGAAACTTCATCAAAATATTCATGGGCTTTTGAAATTAAATGGTCACCACAATCAATAATTATTTGATAGTTATCTTTAATTTTTTTGCATTCAATAAGATTTATACCTTTTAAATATTTTAGACTTGGAACATGTAAACAACCGCATAATGATTTATCAATTCCTTCAATTGTTACTAATCTAAATTTATCTAACAAAGCATATTCTTCAAAATTTTCACAATATTTTTGAGCTTCATCTTTTGTTAAGTAGTTAATATCAACTTTTATATCTTTTGTGATTAATTCATTTGCCTCTTTTTCTATTTCTTGAAGCATTAATTGATCAATTTCTTTTCCACTTAACAAAATATCACATGTTCCATCACTAATATAAGAATTACTTAAACATTTTAAGTCGTACTTATTTATAAATAGTGCTGAAACAAGGTGTTGCGAAGTGTGACATTGCATTCTTTTTAATCGATCTTCTTTATCTATTTTAATAATTACTTTTCCTTCAACATTTTTATTTAAAACATGAACGATTTCATCATTTTCTATAAAAACTTTTATAACTTCTATGTCGTTAATTGTACCTTTATCGCTATTCATTCCTCCGCCTTCTACATAAAAAAGCGTTTTATCTAAAACTACATAAAAAAGATTATTTTTAAAGCTAGATTTAATGACATTAGATTCTAATTCATTTAAAAATGGTTCATCATAATAGGTTATAGTTTTCATTTTATAGGGCCTCTAAAAGTATTATACTAATTCCGTCGATAATAGATAAAGTTATTATGAAAAGTAAAAAAGCAAAAGTTTTTGCTTTTTTTAAATCTAATGTAATATGAATATGAGGTGGAAAAATGATTGAGATAAATCAAGCTATAAAATTATTACCATTTTATAAATTATTAAATGATGAATATAAAAAGAAATTTATTGCAACTTCTAGTGTCAAAAAATATAAAAAAGACCAAGAAATTTTAGATAGCGAAGGTAAATGCGATAAACCTTTTTTAGTGCTTTCAGGCTCGGTTAGTGGACTAATAAAAGATGAAGGTGAAAGACAGATTATTTTATTTGATTTATATACTAAAGAAATGGGAATATTATCAGCTACTCACTTATTTGATTCAATAAGTTTTAATTTTAGATTTGTAGCAAACGAAGAAACCTATCTTTTAATGATGAATCTGTTACTCTTAGGAAATTTAATGGAAGAAAATATTGAGATAAAATGTCAAATTTAGGAAATTTTAGCGGACAGATTTTCTTATTCAATGTCAACGATTTTTGACTTATTTTTCATGCGTTATGAAAAGCGTTTAGCAAATTTTTACTTGATAAATATGCTTTTATAAATCGAAAAGTTTTTAGAATTACCCAAAAAGAAATTGCTCGTTTAACTAACTCTGTAAGAGAAGTGACTAGAAGAACAATTCGTAAGTTTAAAAACGAAGGAATTTTAGAATATCAAAGAGGAAAAATCCCTCTTTTAGATATCGATAAACTTAGAAAAATTTCTGGTTATTAATCAACTTTTTTAAGTTAAACCTCCAAAAATCTCTACTTTTTGCCTAAATTAGAGATTTTTTATCTATTATGAGACAAGGTCTCTTTTTATCTTAAAAGATTAATAGAAAATTAGAGCATTAGTTAACTTTTTGTCATTAACACATTATGGTTAAGAAATTGTAAAACGCAAGCTCAAAACGGATACGATTAGTTGATATAGCGAGGTTAATTATAATTAAATTGCTCAAATGTCTTGCATTCTCTTTCATGAGCATAAAACATTTCGTTTTTCATTACTTCAAAGAAGGATTCCTTTATACAATTATCAATACAATTTCTTTTTCAAGATCGTTATATTTTTTGTCCATGTTCTAACCTGATTCATAAAATTATCGTGTTGCTTTCGAGTTAAGGGATGTGTGATGTGTCCCGCTTTTATAAACTTGTTGACGTATCAAGTTTTAATTTCCATGGTTGTTTCATAAAAAAAGCACTTCTTTCTTATTGTCTAGGAAACTAGCTACCTATCATATTTTTCCTTTTTGCTTATTAAAAATAACTAGATTTGATAAAATAATTTTGAGGGCAAAATTATGAAAAAAGCTTTTTTACCAATTATTATTTCAACTTTACTTTTAACTTCATTTAATGCGCCATTAAGTGATAAATTAGTAAGCCAAGATTTAGGCATTTTTAAAGATTACACCAAAGAAGAAGTTATAAAATATTATAAAGATGTTAAAGAAAATTCTTCAAAAGAAGAATTGCTTTTAAGTTTAGAAAAAACTTTAAAAAATGGTCAAAAAGAAGTTAGTACAAAAGATGGTGGAACAACTTGGAAGTATTATCTTTTAGTCGATAGAGACTATACAAAAGATTCATTAAGCGAAGAAGAAATTAAAAGCCAAAAATGGAAAGAAAATAACGTAATTTGTGCGCCACTTTATGACGAAACTTTTACATTTATTAAATCAGAAAAACCCGGAAATAAAGTAAATAGAGAACATGTATTTCCAAAATCCTATGGATTTGGAAATACTACAAAAGATTTAAGTTTTTTACCACTTGCTGCAACTGATATGCACAATCTTCATATGGGTGAAGCAAAAAACAACAAACAAGGACATAATAATTATCCTTATGGAAATGTATTAGCAAAAAATGAAGCTACAGCTATTAAATCTTCAATAAGTGGGAATATAACTGGCTATTTAGGTGAAAATAAAGCTGGAATTCCAGTTTATGAACCTTTAGATAAAGATAAAGGCGATATTGCTAGGTCGATATTTTATATGGTGGCAAGATATTATACCTATGATGAAACTTTAAAAAATTCACCAAGCTTAAGACTTAGTGATACTCCAACTGATTTATATAAAACTAAAAAAACTTTAGAAGCGAAAGACACTAAAAATAATCCTGTTCAATATGGAATTTTAACAGATCTTCTATCTTGGAATGAATTAGATCCAGTAAGTGATGCAGAAATTCATCGAAATAATCTTGTTTATACTAATTTACAAAATAATAGAAATCCTTTTATTGATTATCCTTCTTGGGCAAGAATTTGTTTTGATAGTTCTAATAATGAAACTAATAAAAAAGATAATCCATCAATTATTGGAAATACTTCTAAACCTAGTGAAGAGCCAAAACCAAATCCACCAAAGAATGATAATAATAAAGTTGAATGGTACGAAGAATTGTTAAATCCTAAATATTTTAAATATTATATTATTATAGGCTTAGTTTTACTTGCTTTACTTATTAGTTATATATTTAAGAAAATTAATGATAAAAAGAAACCTAGTAAGCCCAAAAAAAAGCAATAAATCAAGAAATAAAAGAAAATAGGTTTTAAAGATATTATTTTTCTTTTTTCTGATTTTAAAATTATATTTAGAGAAAAAGTGAATTTTCTATGATTCACTTTTTTAAATTATTTTTCTTTGATTTTTGAATAAAAATATTTTATTACATTTCGAAGGTTTAATAGATTTTTAATTTTGAGAATTAATTATCAACCAACATCTATTATATTTGTGGCATGATTTATAAGAATAATTGTTAAAAATTCTCCAATAGTTTGAAGAGGAGGATTTTTTATTGGAGTTTAAACATTTGGAAAATTTTTAGAAATCTGCATCAAAATTTTTGTAACAACAAAATTTTAAGATTTCTTTAGATTTGCTATTATTTTTTAATGTAAATTTCATTTTTGGTGAATATATATAAAATTTCGACAAAGCATAATGTTTTGTTGATTTTTATTTTTGTGTTCCGTTTTTTTAAATTTGCTACTCTATCGACGATTTCAAATAATAGGGGGGGAAAATTAATATTATGAAAAAGTCTAAATTATTAGTGTTAAGCTTATTAGCCGTTAGTGCATTAGGTTTAACAAGTTGTGGAAGTCAAGGTCCTAAGGGTGAAAAAGGCGAACCTGGAATTCAAGGAAAGCAAGGAGAACCTGGAAAAGATGGAAAAGATGGCGTAAATGGTAAAGATGGAAAAGATGGAGCGCCTGGAAAAGATGGAAAAGATGGAA